>Ga0307515_10005875_pt1 | contig 24759 bp, 20 predicted proteins | sample 17_EM_MG_FD_194513 | JGI IMG/M metagenome (GOLD analysis project Ga0307515, IMG submission 194513) | Populus trichocarpa ectomycorrhiza microbial communities from riparian zone in the Pacific Northwest, United States - 17_EM | ecosystem: Host-associated > Plants > Roots > Unclassified | place... | reverse complement strand
ATATCCCGGTTCGAACCGTCCGATCGGCAAATCGAGCGCGATGCCGCCGCCGGTGGTAGCGAGATAGAAAGCATCGCGAAAATCGATGCGGCTGTTGGACTGCCTGCTTCTTTCCTTGGACGGAAGATCGGGATCGGTGCCGGTTTCCAGCATGCGCGAAACCATGATCGCGCCGCGCATGGCGTCGAAGATCGAGCCGATCGGGCCGCCGGAGATATCGGTACCCAATCCGACATGAAGACCCTTTTCCAACGCGGTTTTCAGGGGAAGCACCGCGTTGGCGAAATAGGCGTTTGATACCGGACAATGGGCCACCGCCGCCTGACGCACCCGGATCGTTTCCATGTCCAGCCGCGTCAGAAAATTCGAATGGGCGAGCACGCTGCGCCTGCCGAGCAGTCCGAAACGGTCGAGGCTCTCGGTGTCGGTCATCCCGTGGCGTTCAAGCACGTAGCCGTGCGCCCAGTCGCTTTCGGAACAATGGGTCTGGACATGGCACCCGCAACTCTTGGCAAGGGCACCCAGTCCTTCCAGCGTGGCATCAGTGCAGGAGGGAATGAAACGCGGTGTGATCACCGGCCTGACAAGACGTTCGCCATTGTCCGGATGCGCATGGATATAGTCGATCAGGGCCTGCGTACCGCCGATCGCTGCCTCCGGCGATGCATCGCGGTAATAGTCCGGGCACTGGTCCGGATTGTCCATCGCCACCTTGCCGATCAGAGCCCGCTGTCCGCGCTCCAGGCATATATCCGCGAGAAGGCGGTTGGCATCCTGATGTATGGTGGCGAAATACAGGGCCGTGGTTGTGCCGCCGGCTAGAAGATCATCGACAAGCAGCCCGTAGCTTCGCCTGGCAAAGGCGATATCGGCATACCGTGCTTCGAGTGGGAAAGTGTATTGATGCAGCCAGACCTCGAGCGGAACGTCGAGGGCCTGACCAAGCTGCGGATATTGCGGCGCATGGACGTGAAGATCGACAAAGCCCGGCAGGAGAAAAGCGCCCGCCGGCAAGGTAACGAGGTTTCCTTCTGCCGAGAGCGCCTGTTTTTCTGCCTCATAGTCCGCGCCGCCGGACCGGAGGACCGAGATGATCGCCCCGTCCTCGCCGATCTTGATCAGCGCGTCCGTGAGTTCATCGACGGTGCCGCGCTCGGGCATGTGGAAGCCGGAAGCGAGGAGTGTCTTGCCACGAAGATTGGTCATGCCGCCTGCACATTCGTTCCGTAGGTGATGCCTTTTTCCTTCAGCCAGCGGCGATAGGCGATGGAAGAGGCGTCGGCGCGGGTCGGGATTTCCGAGCGCGGCTCGAGCGGAAGCAGGCGCGGTCGCTGGTTTTCCAGGATGATGCGGTCCTGCAGGAAGATCAGCTGTTGGAAATGGATGAGCTCCGTCAGCGTCGAGACGTCATCGATCAGGAACATCACCGGATGCGCCCGGCAGCGATCCGGGTCCAGCGGCTGCACGAACAGGCAGATGACATCCCAGCGGTTGGCAGAATTCGGGCAGGTCTTGTAGAGGATGGTCGCGAAGGGATTGGCGACCCGGTACATATATTGCGTCATGATCCCGCCGGTTGCCGACAGGGCCGCCTGCGGCTGGAAGAACTGGCAGTTGGTTGCCCAGACTTCGTCGACGTCGCGGCGGATTTCGGTGGTGTAATGCAGCACTTCCGTGTGCGGCTCAGCGCCGAGGATATCGGTGTGCACGAAAGGGAAATGCGCCATGTCGAGGAAGTTCTCGACGATGCGCAGGCCTGATGCCTTCACCGAAATCGCGCCGCAGACGATGATACGGCGATCGTCCTCGTCGGTTTCCGGGATCGGCAGCACGTCGGTTTCCGGCGTGCCCAGCGTCACCCAGAGATAGCCGTAGCGCTCGGTCGCCTGCAGAGGTTCGCTTCTATCCGCCGCATGAACGGTGATCGCGCCGTCGCTCGCGCGGTTCACGGTCAGGTCGACGCCGAGCAGCCTGTTGGCCATCGTGCCCTCGGGAATATCCTGCAGTGCCTCGATGCAATACCACTGGTCGAGGGCGGCCTTTTCGGCGGGTCTGCTCATCATGCGGTCCTCTTGTTGCGCGTGTTCACTGGCGGTAGATGCGGTTCATCACGCCCTCATGGGCCGACATCGCGGCCTCGACATCGAAGCCCGTGAATTCGCCCTTCCGGACGATCTCCCGGCCGTTGATGAAGGAATAATCCACCTTGAACGGGCCGCACATGACGAGCGCCGCCAGGGGATCGCGCTGCGTGCCGGAAAGCCCGAGCTGGTTCAGTTTCACCGCGATGAAATCGGCGCTCATGCCGGGCGCAAGATAGCCGATATCGTCGCGCCCGAGAAGGGCGGCCCCGCCGCGTGTGGCCATTTCCAGCGATTCCCGCGCCGACAATGCCTTCGGCGTGCCGCCGAAGCCGCCGCGTCCGCCCGGCTTTTCCGAGAGGTAATGATGTGGCGCGACGCGCTGGAGCATCATCGCCAGCCGCGCTTCCATGAACATGTTGGACGTATCGTTGGAGGCGGAGCCATCGACGCCGAGGCCGACCTTGACGCCCTTGTCGAGCATTTCGCGGATCTTGGCGATGCCCTGGCCACAACGCATATTGGCCGACGGGCAGTGCGCGACGCCGGTGCCGGTTTCGGCGAAACGGTCGATTTCCTCGCTGGTCATGAAGATCGAATGCGCAAACCAGACGTCCGGCCCGAGCCAGCCGACGGATTCGGCGAACTCCACCGGCCGCATGCCGTAGATCTCGTGGCAGTATTTCTCCTCGAACAGCTCTTCGGCCAGATGCGAATGCAGGTGCACACCTGGATGCCGGCGCGCCAGCGTTGCTGCCTCGCGCATCAGGTCGGGTGTCACCGAAAAAGGCGAGCAGGGGGCGAGGATGATGCGGCTCATCGAATGGCGGGCATTGTCGTGATACCGGCCGATCAGTCGCTCGGCATCGATAAGGATCGCATCTTCCTTCTCGACGCAGCGATCCGGCGGCAGGCCACCCTGACTTTCGCCGCGCGACATTGCACCGCGGGCCGCGTGAAAACGCAGGCCGATATCGCGGGCGGCATCGATGGTGGCATCGAGCGTGCAGTTGTTCGGCAGGATATAGAGATGGTCGGAGCTGGTGGTGCAGCCGGAATGGATGAGTTCTGCCATCGCCATCCGGGCGGAAATGCCGATGGCATCGTCGTCCAGTTCCGACCAGATTGGGTAAAGCGTCTTCAGCCAGACCAGCAGCTCGTCGTCCTGCACCATGACGCGGGTGAGGTTCTGGTACATGTGGTGATGGGTGTTGACCATACCGGGCATGACGATGTGGCCGGAGAGATCGAGAGTCTCATCGGCCTGCAGATGGGCCAGTTCTCCGCTGGTGCCGACGGCCTCGATGACATTGTCGCGCACGAGAATGGCGCCGTTGGTCAATTCGCGACGGGTATCGTCGAAAGTGGCAAGATGGCCGATATTCTTGACAAGCAGGCTGGGCATTTCAACTCCGATACGGGCGTCTAGCGGACGTCGCGGAAATAGGGTTCGCCAAGGGCGGCCGGTGCCGCCATGACACGGCGCATGCGCTGCCAGGCAAGAACCGGAACGATGATGAGGGCGATGGTGCCGAGATAGGGCAGCATCGACAGCACGGCAGGCGCCACCGGCCAACCGCGGGCCTGGCCGACGAAGCCGAGCGCGGTGATCAGCCCGAAGAGCAGGCCGGACATCACGGCCGGGATCGGCCGGTAGCCTGCGAAAATCACCAATGCCACCGCGATCCAGCCACGACCGGCCACCACGCCGTCCGACCAGGAGGGCACGAAGGCGAGCGTGAGATAGGCGCCGGCACCGGCGGCCAGAGCCGAGCCTGCTGTCACATAGGCGAAGCGGATCGCATTGACCGGGATACCCGCAGCGTCGGCTGCCGCCGGGTTCTCGCCGACTGCACGCAGGTTGAGGCCATGGCGGGTCTTGAACAGCAGGTAATGCAGCGCCACAGGCAGGATGATGTAGATGAGATAGACGAGGATATTCTGCGAAAACAGCGCCTTGCCGAGAATGGGAAGCTGACTGAGCAGCGGGATTTCGATGCGCTCGAACACCGCACGCGCCGGCATGCCGGAATAGGAGCGGCCGATGGTGGAAGCAAGCCCCGTGCCCATCAGCGTCAGCGCCAGACCGCACAGCACCTGGTTGGCGCGCAGCCAGACGGTCGCGGCCGCAAACACCATGCCGAACAGCGCGCCGACGACAAGCGCCGCGAGAAAGCCGAGCATAGGATAGGGGGTCGCGGTTACGGTGGCGATCGCGGTGATCGCCCCCATCGCCATCAGCCCTTCGGCGCCGAGATTGACGACACCGACACGTTCGGCGAGTACCTCGCCAAGGGCCGCCAGCGCCAGAACGCCGCCGGCGAGAAACGCGGTCGAGAAAAGTCCGGTCAGAAGATCCATGTCTTTTCTCCTCAGATCTTGATGCGCGTGATGCGGTAATGCGCCAGTTCGTCACCAATGGCGGTGAGGAACAGGATGAGGCCGGTGATCGCCAGCACCGCCGAGGTCGTCAGCCCCTGCGTCTGCAGGATGATGCCGGCATTCAGGATCAGCGCCATCAGGGCCGCCGAAAAGATCACGCCGACGCAGGAGTTGCGGGCCAGCACCGCCACCATGATGCCGAGATAGCCGAAATTGTTGGAAATGCCGCCCTGCAGCCGGTGCACGGTGCCGGCGATCTCGAACATGCCGGCAATGCCCGCGACCATACCGGACAGCAGCATGACGGTGATGATGTGGCGGCGCACCGGAATGCCGGCATATTTCGCCGCCGACGGATTGGAGCCGGACAGACGGACTTCATAGCCCCATTTCGAATAGGACAGCACCAGCGCGAAACCGATCGCCATCAGCACGCCGAGCGGCAGGCCCCAATGGACGAGGCCCCAGAATTCCGGAATTTCCGCTTTGACGCGCGGCGTTGCCGAATTGGACATGCCGACCCGATCGCGCCAGGGGCCTGTCGAGACGTAATAGACCATCAGCGCAGCAACGAAATTGAGCAGCAGGGTGGTGATCAATTCGTTGACGCCGGCATAGGCGCGGGCAAGCGTCGGAACGAGGATCCAGATCATGCCGCCAACCGCACCGGCGATGAACATCAAGGGCAGGATCAAGATCTCCGGGCCGGGCACGAATAGGCCGATCGCTGTCGCCGAAAAGGCCCCGGCATAGAACTGGCCTTCGGCACCGATATTCCAGGCACCGATCTGCTGGCCGACGGCGACGGCAAGGCCTGTCATCAAGAGCGGGATCAGCAGCAGACACAGGTCCTCGATGCCATAGGTGGAACCGAAGGTGGCGCTGATCACCTGCACGCCGAGTTCGAGCGGCGCAGCGCCGGAAATTTCCAGCACGATCGAGGCGAGCAGCAGGGCAAGAAGGATCGCGGCGACACGGGCGCCGAGCGCAATGCCGGGATGGGCGGAGGGAAGGCGCTGAAGGCGCAGGCCGGAAAGCATCAGGCGACCTCTTTGGTCTGCTGGCGGCCGCCCATCAACAGGCCGATCTCGTCGATATCGACCTTGTCGTTGTCGATCACACCCATGATCTTTCCTTCATAAAGCACGGCGATCCTGTCGGAGAGATTGAGCAGTTCCTCCAGTTCCTCCGAAATCAGCACGATGCCGGCACCCGCGTCGCGCAGTTCGACGATGTATTTCAGCATGGTGTTGATGGCGCCTACATCCAGCCCGCGGCTCGGATAGGCGGCGACCAATACCTTATTGGCAATGCGCATCTCCCGGCGGGCAACAAGACGCTGCTGGTTGCCGCCCGACAGGTTGCGGATCGGCATGCCGAAATCCGGGACAGCCACGTCGGCCACTCCCGCAATATCCTTTGCCAGCGTGGTCGCGGCACCCGGGCGGTAAAGACCTGCCGTGGTGACGGGCGGTTTCTTGTATTCGCGCATGACGGCATTGATGGTGACGCTGAGCGCCGGTGCCAGGCCGCTGTGCAGCCGGTCTTCCGGGATATGGCCGATGCCCATCTCGACGAAATCGGCGGCATTCGCGCGCGCAACCGGCTTGCCGTCGATCAGGATACGGCCGGAGGAGGGCGCGCGGATACCCGTCAGTACCTGGCTCAGTTCCCGCTGGCCGTTGCCCGCAACCCCGGCGATGCCGATGATCTCGCCGGCGAACACGTCGAGCGTCACGCCGTGCAGAGCGGAAAGCCCTGTTTCGCCCAGCGCCGAAACAGTGTCGAGTCGCAACACGGGTTCGCTGGAAATCGGCGCTGCACCCACCGGGCGCTGGCGCATGTCGGCAAGCACGATATCGCGGCCGACCATCTGTTTGGCCAGCGAGCGCGGATTGCAGTCCTCCGCTTGCTCGGTGGCGATCTTGCGGCCGCCGCGCAGGATGGTGATGCGGTCGGAAATTTCCAGCACCTCGTCCAGCTTGTGGCTGATGAAGATGACGGCGTTGCCGCGATTGCGGAACTCGCGCAGCGCCTTGAACAGTTCGCGCGCTTCGGCCGGTGTCAGCACGGCGGTGGGCTCGTCGAGGATCAGCACGCGCGCTTCCCGGGCCAGCACCCGCAGGATTTCGACGCGCTGCTGTTCGCCGGTCGAAAGCTCGTTGATGCGGGCGCCGGGGCGGACTTGCAGATTGAATTTCGCGGCCAGTTCGGCCGTGCGGGCTTCCAGTTTCTGTGCGGAAGCGCGCTTCGGTGTCTTGTCCCAGCCGAGGTGGATGTTTTCGGCGACCGTGAACGCCTGAACGAGCTTGAAATGCTGGTGCACCATGCCGATGCCGGCGGCGATCGCATCGAGTGGCGAGGCGAATTCCTTGGCATAGCCGTCGATGATGATCTCACCGGCATTGGGCCGGTAGATACCAGTCAGAATGTTCATCAGCGTCGACTTTCCGGCGCCGTTTTCGCCCAGCAGCGCATGGATTTCGCCGGGCATGACGTCGAGGTCGACATCCTGGTTGGCGATGACGCCGGGAAAATATTTGGCGATGCCTTTCAGTTGAACGAGCGGTGGCGTTCCCGGCGGAAGAGGGAGGCTCGGCGTGGTATCATTCATCGAAGGCATCCGGCTGCATGCGACGCGCTGGTCAGGGCGCTGTCTGGATAGTCAGAAGAGGGCGGCGGCGTCCGCCACCCTCAATATCGCGAACGATCGGTTTAGCTGGAGAGGCCGCTGACGCCTTCGACGGACCAATCCCAGTTGTACAGTTCGAGATCGGTCATCTTCTGGTCCTTGGCAACGCGGACAGTGCCGGTCGCGTCCTTGATCTCGCCGACGAAAGGCGACCAGCCGCCGACGATCTTGTCACGGACGTCATCAGCTGCCTTGGCGACATCGGCCGGAACCTTTGCGCCCCAGACGTCGCGGTCGACGCCCGAGCCCATCTGCAAGAGCGTTTCGCTCGGCGACCATGTACCGGCCAGACGCTTGCCGACCTGATCGACGTAGAACTTCTTGAAGTCGATGATGACTGAAGAGACGTAAGAGTTCGGGCCGTAACGGCGGATGTCGGTGTTCCACATGGCAGCCCAGACGCCGCGCTGTTCGGCGACCTGAAGATAGCCGGCCTCGTCCATGATGCCGAACAGGAAGTCACAGCCGTTGTCGATCAGCGCCGTGCCGGCCTGGGTGGCGGCCTGCGGGTCGAACCAGGAGTTGATGGCGATGGTCTGGAGCGTTGCAGCCGGGTTGACCGAGCGGGCGCCCATCAGGAAGGCGTTGGTGCTGCAGAACACGGAGGCGACCGGGAAGGACGCGACATAGCCGAGCTTGCCGGTCTTGGAGAGATGGCCGGCGGCAACGCCGATGACATAGGTCGGATACCAGTGGGCGAGATAATACCAGCCGAGATTGTCCATTGTCTGGTGGCCGTCGCATTCCATGAAGGCGACTTCCGGCGCGCGTTTGACGACTTCGTGCAGGAAATCACCCGTCGACGAGGTGTCGAAGATCATGTTGGCGCCTTCCGAGACGAACTGGCGATAGGTGCGCGTCGCATCGGCGGAATAGGGAACGTTCTCGACCTCGATAACCTTCTTCAGCTTTGGAAAGGCTTCCTTGACGGCGAGCACACCCTGGTGGTGGCTCCAGGTCCAGCCTTCATCGGTGATCGGGCCGACATGGCCGAAGCCAATGACGGCTTCCTCTTCGGCAACGGCCGGCAAGGCAGCAGCCGATGCCGTGCCGGCGCGGAACAGGCCGGCGGGCAATGCAAGTGCTGCGGCGCCGGCAGCGCTCATGTTCAGGAAGCCGCGGCGGGACAATGTGCGCAGGTCGATCATGTATTCCCCTTTTGATTGTTGACGGCGGTGGCTGGCAGCCGGATGATCCGGTTTGCCGCCAATGCCGTTTTCGATACCGTGAATTGGCTACGCAACAATTGTGCCAAGCGGCCTGGTCGGGAACGAAGCGAGATGCTTGGCCAATGACAGTTCAAGAGGCGCCTGTCCTGCGCGAGCCAGAAGACCGGTCAAAACGACGGCGCATGGCGAAGGCATTGGCAGTGCGACGTGACAGCTGAGGCGCAAAGTGCCGCTTCTGACCCCCGATCCGGCCAGCGCGAAAACTGTTTCAGATGCCCGGTGTTCGTAATAGAGCGTATTTTACGATGATTGCAGTGCGCAAAACGCAACACTTGACGACGCGATTTTCATGGGCGTAAAACCCGCAGGCGCACTTGATGCTCAATTTGAGTGCATGTGCAAAATTTGTGCGATTTGGATGCTTTTTGAGCTGGAAGTGACGTTTTGAGGCAGTTTTCGCAGTTTGAACGGGCCGGTGACGGCGGCATCGGGCCTTTCGAGCGAATTGCCGTCGCCCGAGGCTGTTCGCATGAATGAAAAAGCCCGCCTTGTCTTCAAGGGGCATCTGTACCCCGAGGCCTTTGTCGAGTTCGCCCGTCACCGCGCCCGCCGTCTCGACATCGTTCTGGATGTCGCAAGCGCGGATGGAGAGGCGGTGAACGTCACTGTCGAAGGGCCGGTCGATCTGCTCGACGCCTTCGAAATGGCCTGCAGCCTCGGCCCCTATGATTGTCTTGTCTTGGATGTGGTTCGCACCGCCGCCTGATGGGTGACGGCGAAACGGGAGTTGAAAATGACTACGGGAAATATGTGGCAACCGGTCAGCCTGTCCCATTCGATCGAAACCGCAACCTCGGCAGGAACCCGGCTGTGCGGCGAAGATCTGGTGGTCTGGCGCGATAGCAGCGGCGTCGCCCATGTCTGGGAGGATCGCTGTCCGCACAGGGGCATGCGCCTGAGCTTCGGCTTCGTGCGCGGCGATCACATCGCCTGCCTCTATCACGGCTGGCAATATGATACCGGCGGCCAATGCCAGTACATTCCAGCCCATCCCGATCTCGAGGTTCCAAAGACCATCAAGGTGCCAGTCTATCTGACGGAGGAACGGGCCGGGATGATCTGGACGACTCTGGCCGCGGATGCCGGACCCCTGACGGTGCCGGCAGACGAGACCGGAACGGTTCCCGTTCAAAGCCTCTATGTCGACTGTTCGGCGGACGCTGCCATTGCCGTGCTTGAGAGCATGACGCTTGCGCCCTTCTCGGCGGGACGCGATGCCGAAACCACGGTTTCTGTCGTCACACCATCGCTCTATTCGGTCTCTACCGGGCAGGACCTGCTGCTGGTCGGCATCCAGACCATCACGGATGAGCGGACGGCCTTGCATGTGGTGATTTCCGGCCTGCCGGAAGTCTATGAGGGCGGCGGGCAGGCACATTTTCTCTCCTGGGCTCTCGATCTGCGCTACCGCATCGAAACCCCGCCGAAGAAAACATTCGCTGTCCCTGCGCACACTGTTGCGGAGGCACTCTGATGGCTGCGCTGACGCTGTACAATTACGAACTGGACGAAAGCTGCTACAAGGTCCGTCTCGGTCTTTCGATGCTGGGACTGACATGGGAGACGATCGCCGTCGATGTCTTTCCGGGCAAGGAGCAGACGACGCCCGCCTTCCTGGCGATGAACCCGGCCGGTCGGCTGCCAATCCTCAAGGACAATCATCTCGTTCTTTCCGGCACGGAAGCGATCCTCGCCCATCTCGCCAAAACCCATGATGCCAGCGGAAAGTGGCTGCCCGAGAGCGGCGCCGCTTTTGCGCTGGTCATGCAATGGCTGAATTTCTCTGCCCGCGATCTCGATGCGACGATCGCCGCGCGCCAGCATTCGCTGTTTGACGCGCCGGGTGACGAGACTGCTTTGCGCGCAGCGTCCGTCAAAGCCCTGCGGGTGATGGACGATCATATGACTGCGCGTGGTTTTGAAGGCGCGGACTGGTTCGTCGGCTCTGACGCCACGATTGCCGATATCGCCTTGTTTCCGGCCTTTGCGCTGTCGAGGGATTTCGGCATCGATCACGACGAATATCCGGCGCTGCGGCGCTGGGCCCGCAAATTCCGGACGATCAAGGGCTTCATCACCATGCCGGGTATTCCTGACTATCATTGAAGCAAAATATAAAACGAGGGAGTGATCCGATGAGCGCGTTGACCCGATTTTCCGTAAAGCCATTGTCGACAATGACCCGCCGGCTCGCCGATGTCGCCTTCGGGCGGAGCGAACCGGATCTGGTGATCCGTGGCGCCCGCGTGCTCTCCACCTATTCCGAACGCATCCTGCCGGACCGTGAAATCTGGCTGTCGGGCGGGCGCATCGCGGCGGTGAAACCGGCTGGAACGCACAAGGGTTCGGCGAAGGCCTACGATGCGAAGGGCGGCATCATCGCACCCGGACTGGTCGATCCGCATATCCACATCGAATCCTCGATGGTGACGGCCTGCGCCTATGCCGAGGCGGCGCTGCTCAACGGCACGACGACGATCTTCTGCGACAGCCACGAGATCGGCAACGTCATGGACGTGGCCGGCATAGAGGCGATGCTGGAAGATGCGCGTATGGCGCCGCTGTCGATCTTCCTGACGGTGCCTAGTACGGTGCCGGCGACCTCGCCGCGGCTTGAAACCGCAGGCGGCGATCTGACGGCCGCCAAGATCGCGGCCTTGTTCGACAAATGGCCGGAAGCCGTCGCGCTCGGCGAAAAGATGGATTTCGTCCAGGTGGCGATGGGCGACGAGCGCAGCCATGCGATCCTTGCCGCAGCGCTTGAGCGCGGGCGTCCGGTCTCGGGTCATGTCTATGGCCGCGAATTTGTATCGGCTTACGCAGCATCCGGTGTGACCGATACCCATGAAGCCATCGATAGCGAGATTGCCGACGACATGCTGGAGGCCGGTATCTGGCTGTTCCTGCGCGGCGGCCCGCCGACGACGCCGTGGCACAGCCTGCCGGAGGCGATCAAGACGATCACCGAACTGGGTTCATCCCACAAGCGTATCGCCGTGTGCACCGATGACCGCGACGCCGACGACCTGATGATGTTCGGCCTCGACTGGGTGACCCGCGAGGCGATGAAAGCGGGCATGAGACCGGAGCAGGCCTGGGCCATGGGCTCGCTGCACGGCGCAACCCGTTTCGGCATGGAAGGCGATCTCGGCGGTCTGGGCGGCGGGCGGCGGGCCGATCTTGTCCTGCTCGATGACGCCTTCAAGCCGGTCAATACATGGTACGGCGGCGAGCTGGTTGTCGAAGGCGGCAAGATCACCCAGTTGCTCGATCAGGCGCTATCGACACGCTACCAATATCCGGAAGCCGCCTATCATACGGTCAAGCTGCCGAAGACGATCAAGCTGACCCCAGATCTGCCGACCGAGAAAGTGATCGCTAACACGATCAAGACGGAATTGCCCGGCATTACGCTCGGCCATGTCACCGTGACGCTGGACCCGGCCAACGACTGGCAGACGCATTTCGAACGCCACGGCCTCTGCTTCGTCACCGTCGTCGAGCGGCATGCCAAATCTGCGGGCAACGTCGCCCACGGCCTTTTGACCAGTTTCAACCTCAAGCAGGGAGCGGTTGCTTCCTCTGTCGGCCATGACAGCCACAACATCATCATTGCAGGCACCAACGAGGCTGACATGCAGGTGGCGCTGCGGGCGCTGGAAGAGACCCAGGGCGGTGCCTGCGTCGTCATGGATGGCAAGGTCACCGCAATGGTGCCGCTGCCGATCGCCGGGCTTCTTTCCGACAAGCGGGTGACAGAGGTTGCCGCGGAGGTGCGGGCGCTGAAAGTCGAATGGGAGAAGGCCGGTTGTTCGATCCCCTATATGGGCTTCAACCTCATCCCGCTCTCGGTCATCCCGGAAATCCGCATCACCGACAAAGGGCTGGTGCTGGTGCCCGAAATGGAGATCGTGCCGTTGTTTGAGGCGGCCTGATCCATGGATCCTTATCGGCTCGGCCTGGTCGCGACCCGCATCCACTATTTCCAGCTGGTCGCGCGGCTCGGCTCGATCCGGCAGGCAGCCCTGGCGCTGAATGCGGCACCGTCCTCAATCAGCCGCGTCATCAAGCAGCTCGAGGACGAGCTCGGCACGCCATTGTTCGAGCGTATCCGACAGCGCTTGAAACTGACCAGCGCCGGCGAGCTGATGCTCTATCACGCCCGCGTCTCGACCGCCGAGCTCAACCGTGCCTGGTCGGAGATCAACGACCTGCATGGCCTGCATCGCGGCACCGTCTCGGTCGCGGTGATCGAAAGTGTTGCGCGCGGCCTGATGCCGAAGGCGCTTGCCGATTTCTGGGCCAAACATCCAGAGATCACGGTCGATGTGAAAGTGATGGGCTCGCAGCAGGTTTGCGACGCGGTGGCCGAGGGCGATTGCGATCTGGCGCTGACCTTCGACGTGCGCGTGCCCCGCAACGTCCGGCGCATTGCGTCGGTCACACTGCCGCTGGGTGTTCTGGCGCTGCCTGGCAGTCGTTTCGCGGACAGGAAGGAACTGAAACTGTTCGATCTCGCCGGCGAACGGGTGATCATGTCGGATGCCAGCCTCATGCTCGGCAATTCGGTGGAAGAAGCCTTCAGCCGTTCTCTCGTCGAATTGAACCGTCGCTCGCGCACCAACTCCATCGGCCTGATGGTCGATCTGGCCAAACTCGGTCTCGGCACCGTGCTGCAGACACGGGTCGGCATTGAGCAGGAAATGGCTGAGGGCGCGCTGGTATTCGTGCCGGTGCGCGATCCGAAGATCAATCCGCGCCGCCTGATGCTGCTATCGCGTTCGGCCAAGGAGATGTCTGACGCTGCGACCGCCTTCGGAACCCTGCTGGCGCAGGCGATCGACGGGCTGCAGCACTGACATGTTGCGTTTTGCGCATCATTTGCGTCAGGAAATAGCCGCTATTCGAAACAGTTCCAGCCTGCGAAGGTCCGGTTGCGAAGAGGGAAATTCATGAAGCAAAGTGCAGTGGACGCGGTGATCCGCGGTTTGAAGAAGGCGGGGGTCAGTGTCGTCTGCTACCTGCCGGATTCGCTTTTCAAGGAACTCTATCCGGCGCTCGATGCCGACCCGGATATCCGCACCATACGGGTGACCAACGAGGGCGAGGGCGCTGCCATCTGCGGCGGCGTCTTCCTGTCGGGCAAGAAGGCGGCGCTGGTGATGGAAAACTCCGGTCTGCGGGCTTCCGTCGAACCGCTCGCCCGTATGGGTCTCGGCGCCGGCATTCCGGTTGTCATGCTGATGAGCTATCGCGGTGAACTCGGCGAAAACAACTGGTGGGCCATACCGCACGGTATCACCATGGAGCCGGTACTGAATGCGCTGCGCATTCCCTATTCCGTGGTGCGCGAGGAAGACAGGATCGAGCGCGCCATCGCGGATGCCTATGCCTGGTCCTACGCCTCCTATTATCATTCGGCTGTGGCGCTCGGCGGCGAGGTGGTGCGATGAAACGCTTCGACTGCATGAAGGCTCTGTCTGCCCGCCTCAAGGACGAACTGGTGATCCTGTCGCTCGGCGCCAGTGTCGACGAATGGTACAATGCAGCACCGCATATGCGCGCCGCCAGCCTGTTCCAGCAGCAGCTCGGCTGCGTCACGCCGCAGGCGTTCGGGCTGGCCGCCGGCCTGCCGCACCGGCGCATCATCTCGCTCGATACCGATGGCGGCATGATGTTCAATCTCGGCATCCTCGCCACGCTTGGCAATGAGCAGCCGAAAAACCTGTTCGTTGTCGTCTGGGACAATGAATGCTACCAGTCGATCGGCGGCCCGCCGACGCATACGGCCTCCGGCCGTGTGGATATCGCCGCCATCGCCCGTGGCGCCGGCGTCGACAATGCCTTTACCGCCCGCACTCTGGAAGAATTCGATGCCCACTGCGCGGCAGGCCTTGCTGCCAACGTGCCTTACGTCGTCGTCGCCAAGGTCGCGGGAACGGTCCAGCCGGACATCAAGCGCAAGCACAGCGATGGCCGCGAGGACAAGTACATCTTCGTGCGGCACGTCGAGGCTACCGAAGGCATCGTCATCATGGGGCCGAGCGAACACAATTGATGACGCATCCCTTCATCCAGAACCGCCCCTTGAAGCCATGCTACGACCATATCGTCGTCGGTTCGGGGTCTGGCGGCGCGGCGGTTGCCCGCCGTCTGGTGGATGCCGGCGCGGATGTACTTCTGATCGAGGCTGGCCCGGAAGGCATCGGCATCCCTGAGATCGACGATCCCACCCAATGGGTGCCACTCGGCCGTAGCGTCTATGACTGGGGATACGACTATGCGCCGACGGATCGTATCAACGGCCGCACCATCGGCATTCCGCGCGGCCGCGTGCTCGGCGGCTCGTCGGCGATCAATGCGATGATGTGGTATCGCGGTCATCCGGCGGATTATGACGCCTGGGAGGCGGCAGGCGCCAGGGGATGGGGGTTTGCCGACGTTCTGCCCTATTTCAAACGGTGCGAGGATTGGCAAGACGGTGAAACGGCGTTTCGCGGCGCGGGCGGTCCGCTTAGAATTGAACGCAGCCCACATCCGCACCCACTCGCCACGGCTCTCGTCGACGGCGCGCACGAACTGGGCGTCCCGGTCATCGACGACCCGAACGGTCCCGGCAACGAGGGTGCCGCGCTCTCCAATTTCAATATATCGCGCGGCAAGCGCTGGAGTTCGGCGCGGGGCTACCTCTGGCCCGCGCTGGATCGCGAAAACTTGCACATCCTGACCGGTTCGCTTGCCGTTTCCCTCGGTTTCGACGGGCGGCACTGTGTTTCCGTCCGGCATATGGTTGGCGGCGTGCTGACTGAGACCCGCGCCAGCGCCGGCATCGTTCTGGCATTGGGAGCGATCGACACGCCCCGGCTGCTGATGCTCTCCGGCATCGGCGATGCCGCTGAATTGAAACGGCTGGGGCTTCCCGTGCTGGCGGCACTGCCTGGCGTCGGCCAGAACCTGCAGGATCATCCGATGGTCCGCGCCATCAATTTTCGTGCCCGTAAGCCTGTCGGACCGTCGCGCGACAATGGCGGCGGGTCGATGGTCAACTGGAAGACGCAGGCAAACCTAGCCCAGCCCAACGTCCACACCTTTCCGGTACTGAACCGCAGCGCCACCCCGGATGTCGCTGCACATTACGATCTGGGCGGCGATGTCTTTGCGATCGGCACCGGGCTCATGCGTTCGCGCAGCCGCGGGTTTCTGCGGCTGCTGGGTGCGGACCCACGGTCGCCGCTTGAAATACAGCCAAATTTTCTCGCCGAACAGGGCGATATGGATGATCTGGTCGAGGCCGTCGATTTCGCCCTGAACCTTGCCCGAACGCAGGCCTATGCCGATTGGTTCGATGGTTTCGCCGCACCGGCCAAGCATCCGGGCCGGACGGAAATCGTCGATTTCATCCGCATGTCCTGCTCGACCTTCTTTCATACCTGCGGCACCGCGAAGATGGGCGAGGATGCCATGTCGGTCGTCGACAGCCGCCTGGCGGTGCATGGGCTGGACGGGCTGACGATTGCCGATGCCTCGGTCATCCCGATCATCCCCAGCTGCAATACCCATGCGCCCGTTACCATGATCGGCGAGCGCGCGGCGGACTTCATCCTGCAAGCGGCCTGAGATTTGCATGGCCCGATTGAAAAAGCCGAAAGGGAGGCTGCGGCCATGACGACGGACAGTATCATTCTGGCAGGCGATTATCTGCTCACCATGGATGCCGCAAACAGCGTCGTGCCGGATGGCGCGGTGCTGATCGAGGATGGCCGTATCGCAGCCGTCGGCACGCTTTCGGTATTGCAGGCCGCGCATGCCGGTGTGCAGGTCAAGCGCGTGGCCAACAGCGTGCTGATGCCGGGCTTGGTTAACGCCCACGCTCATTCCGGCTTCCTGCGCGGCACGGCGGAGCATCTGCCGGTCTGGGACTGGCTGACGCTGCATATCAACCCCATGCACCGCGTCCTGCAGCGCCATGAAGCGGAAGCCGCCTCCTGGCTGTGTTACGCGGAATCGGTGCTCGGCGGCACCACGACCGTCGTCGACATGTGGCGTTTCATGAATGGCAGCGCCAAGGCGGCCGAGGCTATCGGCAACCGGCTGGTTGCCGTGCCCTATGTCGGCGAGCATCCCGAATACAATTATTTCGATACGCTCGACATGAACGAGGAACTGATCGAGAGATGGCATCGCAAGGCCGGTGGCCGCGTCAATGTCTGGGTGGGTCTCGAACATCTGTTTTATGCCGACGAGGCGGGCCAGAGACGCGCCATCGAGATCGCCAAGAGGCACAGCACCGGCTTCCACACCCATTGCAGCGAAGCCGAGATCGAGCTTGCCGAATTCCAGACGCGCTACGGCAAGCGGCCGATGTTCGCGCTGGAGGATCTTGGTTTCTTCGAGGCGCCGCGAACCATGATTGCCCATGGCGTCTGGCTTGATGCCGCCGAAATCGCGCTCATCGCCGGCCACCGCGTATCCGTGGCGCACAATCCCGTCAGCAACATGAAGCTCGCCAGCGGCATTGCGCGCGTTGGCGAGATGCTGGCGGCAGGCGTTCCCGTCGGCATCGGCACGGATGGCGAGAAGGAAAACAACAATTTCGATATGTTCGAGGAAATGAAGGTCGCCTCGTTGCTCGGCAAGCTCAAGGATCTGGATGCGGCCGCCATGGACAGCTGGCAGGTGCTGCGCATGGCGACGATCACCGGCGCGAAGGCGATCGGCCTCGACGATGAAATCGGCTCCATCGAAGTCGGCAAGCGGGCCGATATCATTGCGGTGCGCACGGACACGCCGCGTATGACGCCGCTCTTCGGGGAGGGACCCTATTTCAACCTGCAGCACAATCTCGTTCACGCCGTGCGTGGCGGCGATGTGTCGCTGACGATGGTGGATGGACAGGTTCTGGTCGAGGACGGCGTGCTGAAAACCGCGGATATCCAGGATATCATCCGCGAAATCCACATGCTGGCGCCGGGGCATTTTGCCCGCCGCGCCGCCTTCCTGGCGGAAAACGCCGGAGGAACGGTTCAATGGACCCAGAAGACCCAATGAGCGCGAAGGGGGCCTGAGCGGATGGGCAAGACGACCGACAGGGCAGCGCTTGACGAATGGTACGCCGTGGAAACGGGCGCGGACCTCACGGCCCAACCGTTGCGCACGCGCCTGCTTGGACAGGAGATCGACCTTTACCGCGACGAAGGCGGCGCCCCGGTCGTCCGCGAAGCATTTGCCGGTGGTTCATTCGGCCCTCCGCTGCCCGTGCGCGAACGCTACGGCTGCGTTTGGACGACGCTCGGAACGCCCCGGCGCGAGATATTCGATATCATGGAAGCGGGCGAGGACGACCGCCGTTTCGTGCCTTGCGGCTGGGTGAAGATGCGCGCCTCGGGCCTGCGCGTCGTTGAGAATTTCCTCGATATGGCGCATTTTCCCTTTGTCCATGCGGATATTCTTGGCTCCGAACCGCATACGGAAGTACCGGGTTATCTCAGCGAAATCCGCCGCGATGTCGATGAGGTCTGGGCGACGAACTGCACCTTCTTCCAGCCGCGTATCGCCGCCACCGAATCCGAAGGTGCCTTCGTGCACCTGACCTACCGCGTGCCCAATCCTTTCGTGGTGATGCTCTACCGGGTCTGTCCGACCTCGCCCAACCGGCTGGACGCCATTGCGCTGTTCATCCAGCCTTTGGAGGAGGGGCTCTGCCGGGCCCAGCCGGTGATGTATCTGGTCGATGACGCCTCGACGCAGACCGCGTTGCTGAATTTCGAGCAGGTCATCTTTTTGCAGGACCGCATCATTGTCGAAAACCAGCGGCCGCTCCTGTTGCCATTGGAACCACGCCAGGAAATCCCGACCCGCGCCGACAGCTCCTCCATTGCCTATCGCCGTTGGCTGAAGGAAAAAGGCCTGCGTTTCGGCACCACGGCGGGGGCTGCGTAATTATGGCCGCAAGCGGGTTCACGGTGATGCGCGCGACTTCAACGGACGAAGCGCTGTCGTTGGCCACTGAGCCTTCGTCCCGCTTCGTGGCCGGCGCCACGGCGCTTCAGCTAGAATGGGCCAAAGGCCAGCCAAAGCCGGAGCGGCTGATCGATCTGACGCGGATCGTGGGACTGTCGGCGATCGATGTCAGTGCTGATCGGGTCCGCATCGGCGCGCTCGTCCCGCTTGCGCAGCTGAAGCGCGATGCCGCATTGGCTGCTGCCTTGCCACTATTGACCGCCGCCGCGAAAACCGTCGCGGGCCCCGCCGTGCGCAATCTGGCGACCATCGGCGGCAATATTGCTGAGCGCACCGGCTGTCTTTTGCCGTCCCTTCTGGCGCTGGATGCGTCGCTCGAGATCGCAACGTCGCAGGGACGACGGACGGTATCGCTAGCGGCGTGGCTTGCGGAAGACCGTGGCGGTCCCGTCGTCATCGAGGCCATTATTGTTCCCCGTCCGCAGTCCGGTTGCCGCTGGACACAGCGCAAGATCGGTCTGCGCGCCGCGTTCACGCCGAGTGTCATCGGTATCTCCGGCATACTCGATCTCGATGGAGACACGATCCGTGCCGCCCGGATCGCGGTCGGCGGCGGTAGTGTCGTGCCAGCGCGATTGCTGCGGACGGAGCGGATGCTTGCGGGCCTCAACCTTGCGGAAATCGACTGGGCCGGGGTTCGCGATGCTCTCCTTTGGGAAATCGCAGCGCCCGATGATGCGTTTCGCTCGGCCGCCTATCGGCGCTGGGCCGCAGCTAATGCGCTCGTTCATGGGTTGGGCGGCACACTGCCGGGGGGCATCCGGCCAGGCGCGGTGGGCATGGTGCAGGCGTCCGGCAATCTGGAGGCCGAAACGCTGCTGTCGAAAGCCACGCGTGTCGATCGCTGGCATGTCCGCCCCGATGGCCCCGCCAAGATCGCCGGCACATTTGCCTATCTCACCGACCATCGCACGCCGGACATGCTGGTGGGGCGTATCCTGCGCGCCGGCATCCCGCATGCGCGTATCCTCTCGATCGACACGAGTGCGGCGGAAGCGCTGCCCGGCGTCGCCGCGGTCGTAACGCACCGGGATGTCCCGGGAGACAATGCCTTCGGCATCGTCATCCAGGACCAGCCGGCCTTCTGTTTCGACACCGTCCGTTACGCCGGCGACGCGGTGGCCGCCGTTGCCGCCGTCGATGCGCGGACGGCCGAAAGAGCGCTTGGCCTGATCCGGGTCGACTATGCGCCGCTACCGGTGGTGACCGATCCGCGCGCGGCTCTCCTGCCGGATGCGCAATCGGTCCATGGTGGCGGCAATCTGCAATGTGCCCTGAGCTTTTCGAAGGGCGACGTCGAGACCGGTTTTGCCCATGCCGCCCATGTGATCGAGGCCACCTATGAGACGCCGAGGCAGATGCACGGCTTCATGGAAACCGAAGGCGGCCATGCCTTCGTCGACGAAGACGGGTTATTGACCGTCTGCGCGGGCGGCCAGCATGGCAGCCGCGACCGTCTGCAACTGTCGCGAATCCTGGCAATGCCGGAAGACAGGATCCGCGTTGTCACCAGTCCTACCGGCGGCGCCTTCGGCGGCAAGGACGAGCTGACCGTGCAGCCCGCTCTGGCGCTTCTGGCCTTGAAGACCGGCCGACGGGTCCGCCTGCAGCTTGACCGGGCGGAATCGGTGACGGCAGGCGCGAAGCGCAACCCGATGACGATCCGCATGCGCACCGCCTGCGACGGCGAAGGGATGCTTCTTGCCCAGGAAGTGGAGGTTGTCGCCGATGCCGGTGCCTATGTCTCTCTCGGTGCGGCGGTTCTCGAAACGGCGCTGGAACATGCCTGTGGCCCCTATGTTGTTGCGCATGTCGCCACCAGCGGCAAGCTTGCCTATACCAACAACGGGGTCTGCGGCGCCTTTCGTGGCTTCGGCGCCAACCAGATGACCTTTGCCATCGAATGCCAGATGGACAGGCTTGCAGTCGCCTGCGGCCTTGACCCCCTCGACATGCGCCGGCGCAATCTGCGGCAGCCGGGCATGCCCGGAACACTCGGCCAGAAGGTAGCGCCTTCCGAACGGCTGGCCGAGATGCTCACCGCCGCGCAGGCCGATCCGCTCTGGCAAAAACCGGGTGGCCTGTCTCCTGATGGCAGCGAGGTTTTTGGTGTCGGCATGGCGCTCAACTATCAGGGCAACGGTCTCGGCACCCTGCCACCGGATCCGGCGGGCGGCGGGCTGCGGCTGGCGCCGGATGGCATGATCGAAGCGCTGTATGGACTGGACGAGATGGGGCAGGGGCTGCTGACCTCCGTGCAGGCGGCAGTCTCAAGCGCGCTGGGCTGCGCCCGCGCCGATATCCGCGCCGTGACAGGCGATACCGCAGCGACACCGGAATCCGGCTCGACCACCGCGTCGCGCGGCACTTACGTCGTCTGGAAGGCCGCCGCGCTGGCAGCGCCTGAATTCTCGGCGCATATTCTGACAGCTGCAGCCGGCGTGCTTGACCGGCCGGTCTCACAGCTTGTTCTGATGGCTGGCGGTATCGGCGAGCGCGGATCGAACAGCGGCCTGCCTCTCCTGAGCTTCCGCCAGCTTGCCGATGCGCTCGGTCCCGGCGCCTTGCCCGCTGTCTCGACGCGCTTCGATTTTCCGAAGACGGAATACGCGAACGGCAACGCCCGTTTCCTGTTTGCCTTCGGCGCCACGCTGGCGCGGGTGGCCGTCAGCCGCATCACCGGTCAGGTGCGCGTGCTCGATCTCGCACAGCATACGGCGGCGGGTCCGGTGCTGGATGTCGCCGCCTATCTCGGCCAGATCGAAGGCGGCGGCTTGCAGGGCGTCGGCTTCACGCTGAGCGAGGATGCGATCATGGAGAAGGGGCATTTCGTGACGGGCAATTTCGACAGCTACATGCTGCCGGGTATCGCCGACGCGCCGGAGACGCTGCTGGTGCATGCGCTGGAAACGCTGGATGCGGACGATCCCTTCGGACCGCGCGGCGTCGGCGAACTCGGCATCGGCGCCATCACCCCGGCAATCGCCAATGCGGTTGCCAATGCCATCGGCATCTGGCCAGAGCGCACGCCGTTCGATCCGCAGATGCTGCTTGATGCCATGGAAAACCGCGCATGACCGGCGAACACGTCACGTTCCGTCTCAACGGTGAAACCATCCAGCTCGATGCGCCCACCGATGCGCGCCTGATTGACCTGTTGCGGGACGATCTTGGGCATATGGCAGCAAAGAAAGGATGTGGCATCGGCCGCTGCGGCGCCTGTAGCGTCCTGATGAACGGCGCACCGGTCAATGCCTGCCTGCTGATGCCCTGGCAGTTGCAAGGGGCGGATATCGTCACGCCGGAAGGACTTGACCGTTTTTTTGAAGCGACGGTCATCCGGCAGGCGCTCACCGCCGAAAACGCCTTCCAGTGTGGCTATTGCGCGCCGGGGTTCACCATTGTGCTGACGGCTCTGCTGCGGGAAAAGCCGGATGCGGGCGAAGCCGATATCCGCGCAGCCCTGGAAGGCAATCTCTGCCGCTGCACCGGCTATCATTCCATTATTCGCGGCGCGCTTGCCGCCGTTGCCGCACTCGCCGGAGAAACACAATGACCGTCATCATCCGCAACAGCGAGCCGACCAACGAAGCGGCCAAGGCCTTTCTCGCCCGCTCCCGCAAGCAGCATCTGATCGGCGGCGCCTGGGTCGATGCCTCCGACGTTTCCGTTTTCGAAACGCACGATCCGGCAACCGGCCGGCGTCTGGCCGAACTTGCCAAGGGGACCACGGAGGATGCAAACAACGCCGTGGCTTCGGCACGCGCCGCCTTCGAAAGCGATCTCTGGCGCGGCATGACCCCATCCGCGCGCGGCAAGCTGCTGTGGCGCATCGCCGACCTGATCGATGCGCATGCGGACGAACTGGCCGAACTCGAAACGCTCGATCAGGGGAAATCCCTGAAGACCGGCCGCTTCGGCGAGATTCCGGCCGCCGCCGAGCAGTTCCGCTATTTCGCCGGTTTCGCCACCAAGATCCTCGGCTCGACCATTCCGACCTCGATCGGCTATCAGCCGCCGGGCAAGAAGATGTTCGCCTATACCACCCGCGAACCGATCGGCGTCGTTGCTGCCATCACGCCCTGGAATTCGCCGCTGCTGATGGCCGCGATGAAACTGGCGCCGGCGCTTGCGGCCGGCTGCACGGTGGTACTCAAACCGGCGGAGGAAACATCGCTGACGGCGCTGCGCCTGGGTGAGTTGATGCTGGAGGCGGGCCTGCTCGCAGGCGTCGTCAATATCGTTACGGGTTTTGGCGAAACCGTGGGCGCGGCGCTTACGGCGCATCCGGATGTCGACAAGGTTGCCTTCACCGGATCGACCGAAGTCGGCAAGATGATCCTTGGGGCAGCGCAGGGAAACCTGAAGAAGCTGACGCTGGAACTCGGCGGCAAGTCGCCCGCCATCGTTCTGCCCGACGCGGATTTCGATCTCGCTGTCCCAGGCATCGCACGCGGTATCTTTGCCAATGCCGGCCAGGTCTGCGTCGCCGGTTCGCGCGTCTATGCGCATCGTTCGGTCCACGAGCGGTTGGTTGATGGGCTGGCGCGGGAGGCGTCAAAGCTGCGTCTCGGCCACGGCCTCGATCCCCAGGCGGATCTCGGGCCTCTGGTCAACCGCAAGCAGGCGGACAGGGTCGCCGGCTATGTCACGGAAGGGTGCAGTGACGGTGCAAGCATCGTTGCCGGCGGCGGGCAGGACGGCACGTTTTTCCAGCCGACGGTGGTGACCGGCGTTCACGCCGACATGCGGATGATGCGTGAGGAAATATTCGGTCCTGTCGTTGCCATAACTCCCTTCGACGATGTCGATGAAGCCGTCGTTTATGCCAACGATTCGCCTTACGGCCTTGCCGCCAGCGTCTGGACGGCCGATCTTAGTTCCGCCCACCGGCTGGCCGGTCGCATCCGGACGGGCACCGTCTGGATCAACTGCCACTCCTATTTCTCCCCGGAACTGCCCAAGGGCGGCCACAAACAGTCCGGCTGGGGCTACGAGAACGGTGCGCAGGGGCTTGAAAACTATCTGGAAACAAAGACCGTCTGCGCCGTCATCTGAGGCGTCGCCTGTTCGGGGGGCTCTGACGCCGGTGTCATCCACGTTGAAGTCCAGCCGTCAAAAGCATTATTGCGACTAATTCTCACTTGCAATAGAAAAGACATTGCCTATTGTTGCTGTTGAAACTTAGTCGCAATAAGGAGATGTGGATGTTCGATAGGCTGAGGCGGTCGGTGCTGGCCGGAATGATGGGGGCCGCAATCGCGATTGCCGTGACGGCAACGCCGGCGGCAGCCGAAGAGAAATTCAAGGCCGTGACGACATTCACCGTCATCGCCGATATCGCCCAGAACGTTGCAGGTGACGCAGCGATCGTTGAATCGATCACCAAGCCGGGGGCGGAGATCCATAACTATGCGCCGACGCCGGGCGGTATCCGCCGGGCACAGGGCGCGCAGCTGATCCTGTGGAACGGTCTCAACCTGGAGCTCTGGTTCGAAAAGTTCTTCCAGAATGTCGAGGATGTGCCGGGTGTCGTGGTCTCGGACGGCGTCGAGCCGATGGGGATTGCCGAAGGCCCCTATCAGGGCAAGCCCAACCCGCATGCCTGGATGTCCCCGAGCGCGGCAGAAATCTATGTCGACAACATCCGCGATGCCTTCGTGAAATACGACCCGAAGAATGCCGAGATCTACAAGGCAAACGCCGCGGCGTATAAGCAGAAGATCAAAGATGCCGTCGATCCGATCAAGGCCAAGCTTGCCGCCATTCCGCAAGACAAGCGCTGGCTGGTGTCGAGCGAGGGCGCGTTCAGCTATCTGGCGCGCGATTTCGGGCTGAAGGAACTCTATCTGTGGCCGATCAATGCCGACCAGCAGGGAACGCCGCAGCAGGTTCGCAAGGTCATCGACGCGGTCCGGGCCAACAAGATCACGGTCGTCTTCAGCGAAAGCACGATCTCGGCCAATCCGGCAAAGCAGGTTGCGCGCGAGACAGGCGCCAAATATGGCGGCGTACTCTATGTCGATTCCCTCAGCGAGCCGGATGGCCCTGTCCCGACCTATATCGACCTGCTGCGCGTGACCTCCGACACCATTGCCAACGGTCTTGCCGAATGAACGCGCAGGTCCATTCCTTCACAGGCCCCCCTTCACCGGAGGGGGGCTCAGGCATTTCCGTCAGGGATGCGACCGTGACCTACCGCAACGGCCATACGGCTTTGCATGACGCCACGTTCGATATTCCGACCGGGACGATCACGGCGCTGGTCGGCATGAACGGCTCCGGCAAATCGACGCTGTTCAAGGCGATCATGGGCTTCGTGCGCACCTCGAAAGGGTCCATTTCCGTGCTCGGC
>Ga0307515_10005874_pt1 | contig 24761 bp, 3 predicted proteins | sample 17_EM_MG_FD_194513 | JGI IMG/M metagenome (GOLD analysis project Ga0307515, IMG submission 194513) | Populus trichocarpa ectomycorrhiza microbial communities from riparian zone in the Pacific Northwest, United States - 17_EM | ecosystem: Host-associated > Plants > Roots > Unclassified | place... | reverse complement strand
CTCTAACGCTAGAACGCTTTAAGTAATACGCTTACTCTTAGTTAAGCTCTAATAGATAAGGTTGCCGTAGATTATAAAGTTATTCTCTCTAGTAGATTTATTTATAATAATAATCTTATATCCTAACTAGGAGCTAAAATCTTTGTTATTTATAAACGATCTATTAATAAATATAAAGAGCTTAGCGGTTAGGAGATTAATAGGTATATAGAGTAGTCCCCAATTGAGATGGTTTATTTACTAGAAAAGATGTTTATTTAGGGTAAGAACGTCATCCTTAGTTAGTTCCTGGTGTTAGGTGGTAATAGAGAGATTAAATAAAGCCTTAGGTTAATAAATAGAAGCGATATAAGCTCCGCGAGCGCGTTACTCCATATATCTTTACTTTAGAGAATTAACGTTAATAACGTCAATCTTCTTACCTTAACCCTTCTAGCGTAAAGCAATAGAATCCTTATTTAGGAAGAGGATGCATCTATTAAAAAGTAATAGTGTTATTAAATTAAGCTTTTCCTTTAGCTTTACTATAAGATTTACCTTTACTAGCTCATCTTCTTTAAGAGCTAAGAATTAGTTATCTCCTAAAATAATTATATTATTAGTTTATATGCCAATAATTCCAAATAAAGTTCCTATAGTTATAATAAGGAAGCAGGGATTAAATGTAGATATAGTTATTAAAAGCTTCTCTTTATAGTGCTTGCTATAGGTAGCCCACTAATAAGTTTCTACCTCTGCGATTCCGTATAATGGCTTAAGCATAACCATAATTATATCTTTAGGATATTAGTAGCGAATTTGCTCTAGAAGGTATGCTAATATTAAGCGCTAAAGGTGCGTCTCTAATTAGGTGTAGGCCTAGGTAATATCTTATAAATAGACCGCTATTCTATTCTTTATTAAGGAGGGAGCTAATATAACAATAACTTGTTAACTAGCTTGTTAAATTATAGGAGATTATATAAGAATTATCTCCTTACTATTATTATTGTAACCTTAGATAATAAGCCTTAATTTCTTAAATAGGGCGTTAGTAGCCTTGCCCTTAATCTCATTAACTATCCTTAACTTAAAGATGCGAACTTTATCAAACTTAGTAGGGTTATACTTCTTAAATTTAAAGACTCCTCTTACAATAAGACTGTCAATCTCCTACTTATTAGATGCTTAGAAAGGAGCTCCTAGGGTTATAATACGACCTTCCTTTTAGAGCTGTTTTGCGAGCTTAAAGTTAGTCTTCTCTTTAGCTGTTATAAAGGCCATTAATAACTTAACTTTATTCTTAATAGCAATAACAAATTATTCTTTAAAATTAATAAGATATTAGCGATTTTATAATCCCTTTGGGCGACCTCTACTGCGTTATAGTTATAGCGCATCTACTATAATTATATTAGGATCGTAGTCGCCTTCTAAAGCACGTTAATCGTAGTTCTCTTTTAGGGTATCTTCTAGGGCATCCTATAAGGGCTTGGAATTATTATCTGTATAATAAGGCTTAATAATAGTTAAACGGAATTAAGTGGGTCTGTAAGGCATCTAAATAGTATAAGTTTAACTATTAATTATAATAAGTTAGTGTAGGCCTAACTATCCTCCCCTTTTACACTATACGCGTACTTTAGACTAGAGTAGCAGATCGAGCATAGTTAAAGTATTTAGGCCATTTCTTATTCCTAGTACATTATTGACCTAGCGTATAGCGTAGAGACGTCGTACCTCCTTTATTGCCTTATAAATAGCCTCGGCTTATTATATAATAGAGGGAGATAGTAAAGAATTGTTAGTTATTTAAGGGTAGGCGCTAAAGACTAGTAATATAGGTACGAGTCCATCTAGGCCAGCAGAATTATTAATAGCTTTAATAGCTATTTACAAGGTAAGTTTTTTACTAATATCCTTTAGTTCTAAAGAGATAATCTTATATACGCGGTATAATAGCGCGTAATATCGCTTTACTTTTTTAATACTATTATATGCCTTAATAGGGACTTCCTTAACCTTAATTGCCATTACCTTTATCTGTTATTAGAACTCTATAAATAAGAAGTTCTTTCCTATATTATAGACGATTTAATTAAGGGGTCCTAAATAGATATTAATCTAGCACAACTAAAGGATATCCTATGCGTTTTTAGCTAATATATCTTTTAAGAAACGCGCGGCTTAGAAGGAGGTTAAGAAGTTAATAACTTAGAGCACTGGCTTGCCGCTAAGATATATAATATTAATAATAATATAGAAGTTAAAGTTATAGTTATCCTTAAGGGTAAACTTAAATCGGCTAGGGGACTTCTGGTTCATTTGGTAGTAATAGCAGTACTTTATAAAATGCTTAATTGCCTTAACCTTAACTTTATAGCCTGCTTGCTAAAGAACCCTAAGTAATTAATAAATGGATAGGTGGCCAAAATAACGGTATAGTTAACGTAATTCTAACTTAGTTAAGTGGCTTTAAGTAACACTCTTTTCTAGTTAATAAAGGAGCAACTAAGGGTAACCCTACTTGCGTACGATAGGTACCTAACTATCTCCCTACACAAGTATATTCTTAAGGTTATTAAGCTTAATACCTAATTTATCTATATCTTTAATACAAAATAGAAATAGAGTATTCGTGGGAATAATATAGAAAGTAATGCACCCTAAGGGGATTTAGACCCTAATTATGCTAAAAGAGATTGTAGTACCCTTGCTAAAACGAATCGTATATTGGCCTACTATTAAATAGTTAATCTAAATAGAGTTATTAAGCTGCTAAAGGGCTCGAACTTAAGGTTCTCCTACTATAGATACTCCTGTAGCTTTAGTATCTAGTATAATACTATAGAAGACATTCGCTAAGTATCTGTCGTTAAAGGAGAACGCGGAGCTCTCCTTTAGCTTATTAAAGATATCTAACTTCGTAATAGAATGGAGCATAGATTAGTTATTAAGAACAGCGACGGTTTATATACTATCTACCTTACTATACTTAGTAAAGTATTAGTTAGGAGAGTAGTTCTTAATTTCTATATCTATAAGGAGCTATTCGGTCTTATTAACCTTACCCTTAAGATCTTTTATGCCTTTATATTAAACTAGGAAGCTTTAGAAGTAGGCTATAGTAACCTTATAATTTTTAACATTTCTTATACTCTAACGGAACTTATTATATACCTTTTTTCGCTTATTAAGGGAGTGTCTAGTTAACTAGTAATTTAGTTTCTTATAAATATAGCACTTCTTCTAGTAATTACTTTAAAATAAACCTCTATAAGGACCTCTATAATTACCTTATAGTTAACATTAATTATACCCTCTTCTATATTCCCTACCACGGCTACTATATATTTAATTAGTCTAGTTATAATCATATTGGTTAGGAATACTTAGTTAGGTAGGGTTTTTAGTATAGAACTATTAAGATTCTTATATTCGAATTATAGTACCTATAGCGGAGCATAGCTTAGCATATACTCCTTTAAACGTATCTATAGGTTTATATAGCGCTAAGTTACACTTAGGAACGCTATAGTATGCTAAAATAACCTAGTCTCTTAGGCTGTTCTTATTTTAGTAAGTTTTAGTAAGGCTACATTAGATTTTCTAGAGTTTATTAAAGAGTAGTTAAAAGCACTCTAAATAAGTCTTTGTTAGGTTAGAAGTAATAACTCTTTAGAATATAGTCTCTCGCTATTTAGATAAATAAAGTTAGCGATTCTTATTAGTCTTAAAGTAAGTTCTAGTAAGCTAAAGTATTACGTTAAAGCTATAGTTTCTACCCGTAATATAGTCGTAATAAAATGCTACTGCCCGTCCCTTTAATATAATAGAGAAAGCGTAGTAGTACTAGTGGCATTAAATTCTAACCTTATTGCAACAGTTATAGAAGACCTATAGTTTTGCTCTAAGTATATCATATAATTCTCTTCTAAACTTCTTCTCTTCATCCAAATATACCTTTATTAGATTCGTAACTTCTTATAATAGAGGGTTACCGGTTAGCTAGAGTAGAGAAGCTAAAGGCAGCAAAGGTAGAGGACGAGTACCTCTAGGTAGGAGAGCACCTTTAGGTAGGAGAGTAGCGTTTTAGGGGTTTCGTTCTAAATTAAAGTTGCCTTCTAAAGAATATAGGTTGGTTTTAGGTTTCTATAGTTAATATATAATCTTAGCTTCTATCTATACTAGTTCTTTTATACTAGTAATAACGGCCTAAATATTACTAGTAATTAGGTTACCGTTTTTAGTAACGTATACCCCATTCCTACGGAGGAAGTCTTAAAAATCCTAAATAATATTAACATTGCTAGGTGCCTAGGTGTTAGCAGTCTATCCTATAAAATCCTCCCTAAAATATTCCCACAGCTATAAATCGGCGTAATATTTACTTTAGTAGAATATAATACAGTATAGGAGAAAGCTATTAACTTATTTTACGGTACAAGTTATTATATTAAAGGTAAATTCGTCCTAATTTTTATTAATAAGTTTCGTGTATAAAGCTACCCCTAGTGGTAAGAAGTCTTCCCAGTTGTTTAAAGTAGGCGTAGCCATGTTTTTAGAGGGAGGGAAGTATTATTAGTGTAGGGATTATTGTTTAGTACGCGTTCGTAATATATATTTATCGTTTAGTACGCGTTTATAATATATATTTGCAATTATAGGGCTTAGAACTAGTTCTAGCCTTAAATCGCGAAGACTTATAAAGCGTATTGTTCTACGTAATAGACGTAAGAATCTATAATCTTAAAAAGGCTTAGGACTAGTTCTAGCCTTTAGATCCTTAGATTTATAGAAGAGTTTTATTTAAGGTTTAGGACCAGTTCTAACCTTAAAAGATAGCTTCCTCTAGCACGAGTAGCACTAGTATAGTAGCTCGTCTCTTCTTAGTGGAATACCTAGCTATTTTGTAGTATAACAGTAAAGTTAACTACTAATTAGTATTGGTCTTATAAGGTGATATCACGTAGCTACGGTTCGTAGATAGTATAATAATTATTGTTCTTAATTGCTTAATAAGGAAGGGCGAGGAGCTTAAGGCTCCTCGCCACGCTAGTGCCGCGGCGATACGTGACGGCAATATGCCTTATATAGTAACCACTTGCCTTTATTCCTAACAGTTACTAAGGCTAATAATTTAGAAAACTGTAAACGAGGGTACTGGTTTATAAGAGGACTCCTATTTAAATACTAAAGATATATAATAACTAAAATAGGAGCCAACCCTAATAGGCGAGAGTCTTTTAACTTCTATCTGCTAAGGAGAGCTGTAAAAGATAGGCTTAATTCGTATAAAGGCGCTAATTAGTTATTAATAATAAATCCTAAGAAGTAAGGCCTTTGTTAGCTAGTTAAACAATTCTATAATTAGTAACCAGCTATAATAAACTAAAGAAATACTGCCCTTTAACTACCTATAGTCTCTTAGCTAAGCAAGTCGGTAAATACCTGTTAAATAACTTAGGAAATAGACCCTAAACTAAAGAAACTTACTAATTAACTCCGGAAGCTTAATTTTAGGACGCTTAAATTAGTAGGCGTTATATCTTTAATGCCGTTCTTAGATAGGATTTGCTAAGATCTAATATAGTATATATAGCTCCTAAATAGGGCGTTAATACATTAAGAATAAATAGACCCGTAACTAGCATTAGGTAATAATAAACCGCAGCCGCCCTATAAGGGAGCGCTATAAGAATAATATAAGCCGGGCCTAGGAAGGTATAGAGGGCTAGGAAACTTTAGCGTATACTAAATATAAAATTAGACGTGTTATAAATACGGGGGTGCCTACCGTTTTATTAATTAATGTCTATAGCTCTAAGAGTTGGTTTATTATAGTTTCCTATATATAAATAAAAATAACTAAATATACGCTAAAATACGTAAGCGCCTAGGAAATATAATTCCGTATTTACTAAGCGACAATTAGATCTAGTTTTTTAAAAACTAGCTAAGGTAGAACGCGAATATTAATCCTAATACGCTAGCGATAGGTGTTTAACTAAAGGCAGCTTCTATAAAGCTTATAAAGGGTAATAATACTAAAAGTAAAGAGGAACTTAGTAAGTCCTAGAAAGATATATACTAAGTAGAGTCAATAAGCGCTAATTTAGTAGAGGCCGTAACCTAGTTATAGCCTACGCCACGGGTATATAATCTTAGGAGACTGTAAGGGGAAGTAAGGGTAACGAAATAGCCTTTAAAACTATCTAGCCTGCGACTAGTAATGGTTTAAAATGTATAACTAGGAGGATATATCTAAATTACACTACAGCCCTAGTAGCAGGCTCCTCTACTATTATTAAGCAATAATGGGGCTAATGGAATTAATTATATTAAATAGCTAAGATAAACGGAGTAAATAGCGGATATAATAATAATAGTTAAAGTATTATAATTAAAGCTAGTTAGGATAATAGATATATTAAAAGGAAACGTCCTAAGCCTAACTGTAATAGCGGATAAAATCTTATTAAAAACTATTAAAGTTACTGTTAGTAACTGCCTTATGTATATACCTAAAGTTATAAGGCTATTCTTTAAGTCTCTTTTACTACCCCTTATAGAGCCTTACTAACAAAAGTAAGAGGACGTTAAGGTATCCGTGTTATTAGTATATCTAATATTTTATGCTAATTAAGCCGGCCTAATAACTGCTAAAATAAACTAGATTAAATAAGAAGTAGAATTTATCTAGTTTTAAAGGCGGTGCCTAAAGGTAGAAGCGTAAATAGGAGATAAAAGGGCTAAATGCTTAATTAACTCTAGAGCTAAGCTTAACCTTATTAAGAAAAGCGCAGCCCTATAATATAGCCTACTAATATTAAGCCTACCTTTATAGTTATAAGGCGTGTATTTAACGTCTATAAATAGAACCTCGTTTAAGTTCATTAGGCTAGTATATACGGTCCCTATAGTAATAAGTAATGTCTTAATATATATAACGTTTATTATTATAGGGGAAATATTATATAAGGTAATACTTAGTAAGCCATAGTTAGTAAGGGCTAGACTAGTAATAAAATGGACTATAATGGATTAGGTATATTATATTATTTAATTAAAAGATAGTAGAGTTAAGACAAGATTCTTAATATCCTATAAGGATATAATATTCTTTAAACTAGATAAAGGTATTAGTATAAAAAATAGTTTAGGAAACGTATAGCTGGTATAACCGCTAAGATCGTATCTAGGGTTACTTATAACCTAGCGTATTAGAATAAAAAGGATATTAAGAATAAAGAGGAGGGAAATAAGGTGCGGCTCTAATACAAAAGTATACTATTTTGGATATCCGTTAAATAGAGCTATTAGTAGGAAAAAGAGCATAATATTAAATAGAGAGAGCTTAACAGCAAAACGTTAAAGGAAGTTCTAAAGAAATACTTAAGGAGGAATTAGAAGCTAGTATTTAAAGTAAAAGCTAAGTCCCTTATATATTAAATATTAAAGATAACGGATTTATTTATAATGTAAATAGAAAGCTACTAGAGTAAGGCCTAACTAAACGCTATAAATATAGCAACTACGTATAAACGGAAGGCAGATAAAGTCCACCTAATTAAATTATTAGCACTAGATAAAATAGTTATAGAAGGTATAATAAAATAGTAAGAGGTGGCCTTATGTTAATAGAAGGCGTTTATCTAAGGATTACCTCTTAGTCCGTATAATTATTTTCTTAAGCTATAATATACTAAGCTAGCCTATAGGGCGTAATTAAAGCTAAAATAATTAGAGCGTATAATTGTAGGAGATATTTAGCCAAGAGAAAGGGAGATCCTTAAGGCTATGCTATTTAACTAAGAAGAGGCTCTAGTATAGGAGTTCTCTAAAATAGGTCGTATTAGTAGGGACATAACTCTACCACTAAAGATTAAGACTATACTATATAAAGTATAGTAAGTACTGAACTTTCCTATACTAAGGGCCCTATAAAGAGAAGTAATAAATATATTACGAGAGTAACTAGCTTAAGGGACTCTAGAATATTGCGAAAGCCTATATAGGAACCTATAGTTTTTTATAAGTAAGAAGGAATATAAGAAGTACCAACTAATTAATGTAGTAATAAATATTAACTAAGTAACTATTAGGGACGCAAATTTACTGCTATATACTAATGAATTTTCTAATAAATTTATGGGGTATAAGGTTATGTCTCTAGTAGACTTCTTTTATAGCTATAACTAATTAGAGCTAAATATAGAAAGCTAGAACTTAATAGCTTTTATAATACCTCTAGGACTTTTATAACAAATAATGGTACCTATAAAAGGTATAAATTCTATAGCCTAGTTTATGCAGACAATTACTAAGATTTTAAAACAATATATATTATACTATACCCTACTATTTCTAAATAATATTATAGTAAAAGGCCTACAGACAGTATATAATGGGGAGGAGAGTTTTTTAAGTATATATAAATATATTCTAGAATATATTATATGGCTAGATAAAGTACTTATAGATTTAGAATAAGCTAGGTGTATAATCTTAGGCGTAAAGTCTCATTTCTATAAAGATAAGGTTATAATAATTGGCTACTACTATAATAGAAAAGGACGATATCCGAAAGAGTTAAAGGTTATAAAGATTATTTACTAAAAGGACTATAAAGATATTATATCGGCCTAAGCGTTCCTAGAAGTTATTATATATTACTAAATATAGATAAAAGACTTTGTAATTAAGGCAGAGCCAATATTTTAACTACTATAAGTAAACATTCCGTTTATATAGGGTATAGAGTAGATAGCCGCTATAAAGACTCTAAAGTATATAGTTACTACTATACCTATATTAGTTTAGCTGGATTATAGTAAAAGGGCTAGGCTAATTATTCTTACTATTAACGGATATAAGAATAAATAGGGGTGTGGCCTTATGCAACTAGATATATAAGGTTATTATTACCCATATTAATATAAAAGCGGTATTTAGTCTTAGGCGGAGCAGAAATATAACTTAGAAAAGCTTAAATATTAGGCGTTACTATATACGTTAAAGAACTATCGCATATACCTATACGGCGTTCGCTTTATATTGGAGGTAGATATAAATACCCTAGTTATATAACTAAATTATACCGCTGCTAATTTACCTAGAGCCTTAATAATAAGATGGCTAGCATAGATTTAGCTATAGGACTTTAATATTAGATATATGCTAAGAAAGAAAAATAGCCTAGTTAATAGACTTTTATAATGGCTACCTAATAGTAAATAACCTAATAAGCCGACTAAGGATATTAAAGAGTTTATTAACTATAAACTAAGTGCCTTAAAATATATAGCTGCCCCTCTTAAAATAGAAGCGGGTTTGCTATTAGAAGACTTATATTTAAAGGAATCTTAAAAGATTATAAAGTGGCTAATAACCTTATAATGTCTAAAAGAGATAAATACTAAGAAGTTTAAAAAGTTTAAAAAGTTTAAATAATATACGCTAAAGTTCCTAGTATATAATTAACAGCTCTTTTATTAATAGTTAAAAAATATATTAATATAAAGGGTAGTTAATAATAAGGACGCTTAGCAGGAGATTATTAAAAACCTTTATAATTAAAGCGGATATTATAGATAAAAGGGAACGTATTAGAGGGTCTTAAATTAATATTAGTGGCTAGGGCTATAGGATTAAATATTATAGTATATTAAGTTATATCTATAATACTAAGAGCAATAGCTAGAATAGAAAGAAGAAGTAATATACCCTACGTGGGAGTCTACCTTACAGTAACGAGTAATAGTAGATATTATATTTATGCCTCTAAGCCGTCTTAGATTCCGGTACTTAGCTATTACTTAAAAATATATATTTAGATAAGTAAAAGCTTAGGCCCTTTAAAATAAGGATACGAAAAGTATAGTAAAGTTCCTTTATAAAGATATTATCTACTAATAGAGAGTATTTAGATAGCTCTCTATAGAGGGTAGAGGAGAGAATACTAATATTATCGCTGCGCTTATAGAGCTCTATAAGATTAAGAGGGTTATAGCTTTTACTTACTACGCTTAAGCGTAAGGCTTTATAAAGCGAGGCTATAAACCTATAATAGACGCTTTAGTAAAGATAGATAGCTTATAGCTAGATAATCTTTATACCGTTTTATAGGTAGATAGAATAACTATTAAGCGGTCTATAGAAATAATACTAGTAAGAGTTATATATGGGTATAAGTATATCCTTTTTATTAAACTTTATATATTTACCTATTAAATACTACTTTAGTAAATAGTCCGGACTACTATAAAGCTGCTAGTACTTTATATAAAATAGTTTAACTAAAGAGACGTAAATATATAAGAGGCTGTTGCGTATATAAGACGACTAAGGGTAGTAAATAAGAAGTATTTTAATAATACCTATTACATTTGCTAGGATGGATTTAAAGTTAGAGATATAGTTATGCTTTATAACACGCAGCTTAAGTAAAATTATTTTAGTAGTTATAAGTTAGATTTAAAATGGCTAGGCCCGTTCTATATACGTAAGAGTTACCCTTATAAAGAATAGTACTTAATTAAGGATCTTAATAGTACGCCATTCCGCGATTAAACTCTAGGGAATAAATTAAAGAAGTTTTATTAATAATAGATGTCTAAGGTCTGCTAGAAAGACTAGCTTAACTAATTAGGCGGAACTATACTATAAAAAATAATAGTAGAGCTAAAACTTAAGGAAAATACTATATAAAATCCGCCAGTATCGCAACGCTATATAGTTTAAGAAGTGCGCGTTTTAGAAAAATTGTTTAATAAAACTAAGTATAAAATATTTAACTAGGAGATAGTTAAGTTTTAAAGTAGGGAAGGGAATGTAAATAATAGCTATATAATCTGTTTGTTTATTTACTATATTTCCTAAAGCTCTTTCTATTATACTTTTTTATTTACTTTTTTTAGTTATAGGAATCTAATACGTGTTAATAGTAAGGTAAGGGTAGAAGAATATTTACGTATAACCGTCTAGTATTATTTACTATAAAGATATTAGTTCTGCTTACCACCTTTACTAAATTAATAGCGATTTTCTATACTAGGTATAGAAAATTATAATTAGTTTATTTAATAATTAAAGCCAGTAGAACTCTATACCACTACCTAGATTTAGTAGACTATTTAGATTAGAAAACCCTATTTAAAACTTTACCTTTTCGCCTTTAATAAACCTTAAAGATAGCTGTAATTAGTTAAAGTATAAACTAAGTAGAATTAATAATAGTATACTTATTATGTCTTTATCTAGCAAACTGCTAGTACTATATAAAGGAGTTAAGTAATAGATTAGTAATATCCTTATAGAGGTTAGAGGCTTTGCAGTTAATTAGCACTAAGTAGTGCTTATCTAAATCTATAATAAGATTTTGCTCTTATAAGAAAACTACGCAAATGCTGCTAGTATAGTAGTTAATTTTATTAACTATAATAACGGGCTGTAGGCATCTTTAGAAAAAGACACGTTTATATTAATCTTTAAGGATATCTTTAATATTAGTAAAATGGCTAAAGATTAAAGAAACTAGTGTAATAAAGCTAGAGAGACTATTTAAAAGGCCTGGGGATAAGATATTCTTAACAGGCCGCTTAAATATATAGTTTCCTATAACTTCCTCTCCGCCGTCTAAAAGCTCGCAGTTTACCTACTTCCTAAAGTTATAGTAAGAGTTAATAAGGCTCTAATTAAGAGGCTTAATTATCTAGGACGTGGCATTAAGACTATTACTTAACTATAACTAGCTAATTTCGCGCTCGCGTTTATAAAGTTAGAAAGGGCAATATTAGACTAGGTAGTAAATAGGTATAGTTTAGGAAGATACTTAACTAGCTTCCTTATTCTAAATAAGGACCTACTACTAAGAAGTAGAAGACTAATAACTATGGGATTAAAGGTTACTAATATTAGAATTAAATAAGTAGGAAAGAGCTTAGCTCTTATACTACGAATATATTTATAATATGCCTCCAATATAATAAATCCCTTAGCTTTTTAGCTATTAACACCTATTTAAGAAGGAGGTATTAGTATTATGCCAAGCCTATCCTAATAAGAATTACGTATATTAGTTAACTCGCCTTTATTATCTATAAACGAGAGTATTCTCGCAGCTAGAACGCCTATTAGCTCGCCCCTACGGCTACTAGTATCTTTATTAAGAAGGAATCTAAAAAAGGGCTAATAATTACTTACCTGGAAGTAGGAGGGCTAGGAGTAGAATTAATATTTATTAAAAACGTTATTAAGCTAGGAGATAATGTAGAGTATATTAAGGAGGCTATAGGTAGCTATAATCTTAGGATAATTATATCTAATTAATCCATTATTATCTTTGCATAATATTACTCCTAATAGTTTAGCCTTCTTACTTAATATATCGGCTCTTATATTCTTAGTGCCTTTAGTATATAAGATTTTAAAATAGTATTCTATAAGTATTTCTACCTATCTAACTTATCTATAATTAAGTTCTTTTATTATTAGGAACCCTATTAGGTTCTTATAATCTATCTTAACTTTAAATAGTTTCTCTATACCTTATAAAAATACTCTTTATTCCTTAAGTACTATAACTATACCTAATAACTCCTTATTATAAATGTTATAGTTTAGTTCTAGTAGTATTATCTTTTAACTATAATATGTTACTAAATGCTATATACTTCTATACTTTTATAATAAGTATACTCCTAATATAAGGTCTAATATATTTGTTTCTACTAGCATTTCTAGTCTTAATTAGTAAATTTTAAGAATTAGCTCCTAGGTAAACTTCTCTTTTAGGTTTTAAAATAGCCCCTTTTATTTATCTCCCTATACCTATAGTTTCTTTTTCTTTATTAGCCATATAAATGGTTTAATATTTCTTAACTACTACACTATAAACCTTCTATAGCAGTTATAAAACCCTAAAAATAACCTTAACTATATTATATTCTTATTATAGGACACCCCCGTAACACCTTATACACATCTACCTGTTTCTACCAACTTAGCAACTAAAGACTAACCACGAGATAGCAATTTGCGGTAATCTGACGGCAATCTGCTATATTCTACTATATTCCGCTAAGTTCTACTAAATTCTACTAAGTTCTGCCAGGACTACTACCTAAATCCTATTCTACTCCGTGTACGTATTAACTAAGCAACTAAGCTAATAATATATACCCTTTCTTCCCGTTTTCCTACCTTCTCTCCTTACGTAATGTCTTAACTTCTTATATAGTTTATATATATAGCTTAATAATATCTACCTTGCTATATATTATTACCGCTTATACTTACTCTATAATACTACATTACGTTAACTTTATATACCACCTCCGAAATATAGAACGACCCTAAAGCCCCTATAACGGCCGCTAGTATTATATCCGCATTCTAAAAATAACTAGTATAGATATAGAAGTCTTTTATAGACGCCCTTATATAAAACTAAGCCACTTTAAATTAATAATAAGCTAAATAAGAAGTATAACACTAGCGATTAATTAAGGACCTCTAAGAAGAAATCCGCACACTTAAGATACCTATATTAGGGCCTTAAGACCAGATACTATCTTTAGAGATAAATACGCGGAACGTAAGCCCTAAACCTATAGTAGCTATTTACCCTAAACTAACTATTATACTATAATAATCTAAACGGCTACCTAACCCTCTAGTATTTACTAGTAAATATTAAGAGCTCTAATTATTCCTAAGCTAGCTTAAAAATAAGCTAATTAGTAACGCTAACCGTTACCTAACTAAAGCTAACTAACTATGTTACGCCCTAAGTTAACTAGGAGGAAAGGTAGCTAACCTTATTAAACCCCTCTAACCGAACTTAGTATAAAGCCTAGTTATACTTTTTAAAGCTATATACAGTAATCTAAACCGCTAGGCCACTACTTAAAGAAAGATAAACTATATGGCTTAAGGAACAAAAAGTTTCCTAGTATACTTCTCCAAATTTAACTATTACGTAAAGAAGACTAGCTGGAATAACTCTACACTGGTTAACAGCCTTATTAAATCCCTAAGCCCTAAACTAAAAACCTTCTTAATAGGTGTAGACCTACTAGGAGCCCTTAATACCTACGCAAATGTTATTAATAAATGGTATAATGATATACTACGCCTAACACCGAAGCCCGCCCCCTAATATAATACGGCAACCCTATAAATATCTATTAAGTTATTATCTTAGCCTAAGCACCCTAATGTTATAGATATTAATACCAGAACCCTAGAGTACGCCCTACTAGGGTCCCTTAAATAAGAAAGACGCATTAAGCTAGGCCTCTGCTTTAAGTATAGAAGTAAGGACCACATCTTAAAATACTATTTTATTTTCATACCTATATCCTAAAACAATTTATAAACGGCTAATACTAGCAGCCGTTTACTATATTAATCTTCCAGTTACCGTCCCCGATCTTTACTTAGTTCCAGCCCTATATTTAGTAAGCACTACTTATAAGGGCGAAGCTATAACTAACGTTCTATAGAAACCCTTTTCTACTCGCTATTAAAAGGCACGTTTTAGAGTTAAGTCGCTCTCTAAAACGGCTCTGCCTTAGGATCTTATTAAATACTGTAGATATTACAAACTCTAACTCTTAAAATTATAGTATAACTGTTAACTATTGTCTCTAGCAAAATAATTAATAGGCTAATACTTAAGTCCTAATTAATATATGAGCTAGTAGTATAGGATTTATTAATAAGATCTTTACGTAAGATAATAGTTTTACCTTAACCCCCCTTAACTAGCATATTAACATATTTAGATTTAATGGTAAACATATAGTTTTAGGTTAAATTACCTATATAGTATACCTAAGACTCTAATACCTAAACCACGAAGAACCAATTAAGCTCTTTATTACTATATTAGGTTACCTAGTAATCTTTAAACAGCCCTAGATAAAGCTATATAAGGTAACCATTAATTAAAACAACCTTAAGCTTCTATTTACCGCCTCCCGTTATAAGTAGAAGTGCCTTATAATGCACTATCCTAACCCTAAACTAAAATTTAGGAAATTTACTAAAATCCATTAGCCTAAGATTTTTACTAATATCTACCCCGTGCCTAAGGAATCTACCATATTCTACTAACCTAGAAATTCCACCAAATTCCACTAATATAAGATTTCTACTAATATCTACTAAGGATCTAAAAACTCTACTAAACCCTATAAATAAATCCTAAGTACTACACCGCCCTAAACTAAGTAGAAGCTTAAGCTTACTATATAAAAATACTAGAAGGACTAGTACTCTACTATAAAGAGCATACTTAAAGAACCTAAACCTAAATCTAATACTAACTCTATACCTAATACTGAACCTAAAATTAAGTAAGGAACTATATAAGAAACTATAAACAACTAAAGCCTGCTTAACGCCCTAGATATCTATATAATTAGAGCTACCCCACTAACGTAACTTATTAAGAAACCCGAATATATAATCTTTACTGTTATTATGGCTAATATTAAGAAGGCCTTAGCACTAAAAAAGCACACCAACCCTGTTATAAAGGTATTAGTAGAATGCTATAACCGCCTAGAGGTATTTTTATAAAAGGAAGCTAATAAGCTACTGGAACACTAATTATACAACTATAAGATTATACTAGAAGAAGGAAAGCAGCCTAGATTTAGACCCTTATACAGGATATCCTAAAATAAACTCTAAGTACTATAGAAATATCTAGATAAGAACCTAAGTAAAGGATTTATTAGAGTAAGCTCTTTACCCATAGCTGTATTAGTAATCTTTATTAAGAAACTAGGTAGTAGACTGCGCTTCTATATAAACTACTAAGCTCTTAACGCCGTTACCGTTAAGAACTAATACCTAATCCCGTTAATATAGGAGACACTAAACTAATTAAGTAAGGCTCGCTATTATATAAAGCTTAATATCATCTCTATATTTAACTGCCTCTATATAGCAAAGGGAGATAAATAGCTTACTGCATTTTGTACTTAGTATAGATTATTTAAATACTTAGTAACGCTATTTGGCCTTATAAATACTCTAGGCTTGTTTTAATATTATATAAATAATACCCTACGCCCCTACCTAGACATCTTCTATACTGCTTATATTAATAACATTTTAATATATAGTAATAACTTAACCGAATATCGGAAATATGTTAATTTTGTTTTATAAGCCCTAAACAGAGCTAGTCTATAATTATATATAAATAAATGCGAGTTTTATAAGACGGAAGTCCTATACCTTAGGCTTTTTATTTCTATAGACGGTATATAAATAGACCCAAAGAAAATTAAAGTAATTATAAACAGGTAAAAACCTAAAAATATTAAGGACGTAAAAGCCTTTATAGAAATTGCCAATTTCTACTAACAGTTTATTAATAACTTCTCCGCCCTAGTTTTACCCCTTATAGCTCTAACCTAAAAGGATAAAGCCTTTATCTTTAACAAGGAATATAAGAAAGCCTTTACTTATTTAAAGGTTATATTTACTACTGCGCCTATACTCTAATACTTTAACCTAAACTAAATAAGTGTTATAAAAGCTAACTTATCCAACTATATTACTAGAAGTATCCTATCTTAATATAATAAAGAGGGAATATTATACCCTATAGCATACTACTTAAAATAACTAAGCCTAGCTAAATATAACTATAAGATCTACAATAAGGAATTGCTGGCTATTATTAGATGCTTTAAGTAATGGCAACCTAAACTAAAAGGCACTAGATTCCTAATTAAGGTCCTTAGCAATTATAAAAACCTATAGTACTTTACAACTACAAAATATCTAAGCCACTATTAGACCTACTAGTTAGAATACCTATCTTATTTCTAATTCTTAATTATATACCGCCTAGGCGTTTAAGGCTAGAAGCCTAATACCCTAACCCAACGCTTATAAAACGCGCTAGCACTAAAAGAGGCACGTTCTTACTAAAATTAAACCCTACTTTATCCTAAACTATTTAACCCTCCTACTAAAGATCTTATAGTATAAGTCCTTAAAATAACTAATTAATTAATTAAATAGATTATAACTAATGAATACCTAAATAACGAGTTTATCTAAAAGACGCTTAAGCTAATTTAAGATAGTGTTAAACGCTCGAAGAAGATCTCTCTAAGTGAATATAAAGCTTACGGAAACCGCTTATATTACTAGAACCGTCTAGTTATCCCTAATTATAATAAACTTAAGCTTAAGCTCCTTAAACACGTATATAACCTACTAGTAGCCGGCCACCTAGGTTAAGGAAAAACCCTAAAGCTACTCTAATAGGAGTACTACTGTAAGAGGGTACGACCTCTCTAAGATAGGAAAGTCTTAGTGCTGTCTGTCTATCGGTTAGTTAGTCTGTTAGTTAGTTATAATTAGTTAGAATTAAGCAGTAAGAAGAGAAAGAAAAGAGTGTATTAAAGGAAAATTGTGTGTCTGTTGGTGTTACCTAAGTTGTTAAAGACTCTAAGGGCTTTAGACTGACCTATATAACTATAGAAGGCCTAGGCTTTTCTAAAGCTACGCCTAATCTAGATATTAAATCTAGGGGGCTAAATTACACTACTATATACCTTTCCTACCTAAGTCGTTATCCCCTAACGACTTTTAAAACTCTAAAACTCCTTATCTTTAAAATAAAGGCGTGGTAGGTAATTGTATACGTTCCTTACCCTTACTATAAACCCGAGATAGTAAACGAGGAGACTTCGTTCTAGTTAAATGAGACCGTTCTCGTCCGTCTAGCTAAGTAGTACAAGATATATTAGGCTGGCGGCTCTCGGATAACATGGCTCTTTTACGTCCTTTAACTTACTCAGTTCTGTCCTACAATTCTTTAGGCAACTCTATATAACTCTATCCTTCTACTATAATTAGGGGTACTCTACTTAGATTTACTGTAAAAGTTAAAGGATCAATTCTATTGTTAACGCAGTAGAAGTATAAGCGGCTATTAAAGCGCCCTATTTTAGTTATATGTATAAGCTAAAACGCATCCTTCTAGTTCTTAACGGCCTTTAGACGATTGAAATGTATCTATTTCGTGACTTTGTTCCTATTACCGGTAAGAAGAAGATTACAATCTCGGATTACTACTAGAGAGTCCTATTATTGCTTACTAAGAAGGGCGTTAGATAGAGCGCTAGTAGTTATAAGCTTAGCTACTACAGGGAAGCGATATGGAATTGCGCTGTAGAGATTAGCATGTCTAGACGGTGTATAAGGCGGCGCTTTTAAGTCTTAGTGCGTATCTGCTAACTTTGCCTAAGTACCTCCTTTAGTAACCTTAAGGTTATTATAATCGTCCTAAATACTAATAAACTATAGTAGTATTGTTTGCTAGGTCTTAGTTAAAGGTCCTTTTGCTCTATAAGGAAGGTAAGGCATAGTTATACGCATATCTCCTTTCTTATATAGCTGAGCTACTTAGTTAGTTATATACTTTTCTACGTCTTTAGTGGTCTAGTTTTGGTTAGAGATCTTATAAATAAATCTATTGCCCTTAGTTAATCCTTATGCCTTAAGATCCTCCTACTATAATTTTAGGTAGCAATATATATTAGATAGAATAATTATATAGTTATCCTTAGTTTTATTATCTAGAGAAACGCTCCCTTAGATTATATTAGCACTATATCTACTTTTAAGGAGTAAGGGAATATTAATGTTAATATAGCGGAAAGCTATAGGGTCTCCCTTAACCGCGAATTTTATATAATAAGGGTAGGAAATAAGTTGCCACTAGCTGTTAGGCCTAAGAGCGCAATAGAGGCGATAATACTAAGGGTCTTATTTTATTAGCTACTGGTAGAGACCGTAAACCATTATTCTTAACTAGCCATAATTTAGCCGCCTATTAATTAGACGCTAATAGTGGCGATATATACGTATTTTCTTATTAATTATTGCTAAGATACTAGAATCCTACTACTATTTAAACACGTTTAAAATTATAGATCCTTCTTACTGCTATACTTTTTAATCTTTTAGTAATATTATCTAATTAAGCACAGCCTCTCTGTTATATAAAAACCTTAGTGCTAAGTTATAAATAAACTTATATAGTTTTAAGGAATTAAATAAAACTAGAGGCCTATAAGCCTTTTTAAACCAAGAGTATATAGTAGGATCGGTCTTTATAGTGCTAAGGTAGTTATAAGCGTAATATATTAAATAGAGTCTATAATATAGTGCGGTATAGTTTAAACCCTTTATTACTAAACCTATATATCCTCCTATAGCTTGCGTATGTATTTAGTAGACCTTATATATCTCTAGATTAAAACTAGTTGCCTTATACTAACTACGCAAGAGCTTTATAACCTTAGTCGGTTTAATTTTAGTAGTTTAGTTTAGGGATGCCTTAAGATAAGCGGGTATATTATCCTTGTAGTTATATTCTTATTTTACGCGGAGTATCGCTATAGTATCTACGGCCTCCTTAATATACTCCTTATTATCTCCTAGCTTAATAACGTTCTTATTAAATATTAATACTACCCCTAGCCCTCCTACTTCCGGGTAAGTAATTATTAGCCCTCTTTTTAGATTCCTCTTTAATAAAGATACTAGCAGCTATAGGGGCGAGCTAATAGGCGTTCTAGCTGCGAGAATGCTCTTATTTATAGATAATAAAGGCGAGTTAACTAATATAGGCGATCACTATTGAGACGGGCTTAGCATAATACTAACGCCTCCTCCTTAAATAGGTGTTGATGGCTAAAAAGCTAAAGGATTTATTATATTAGAAGTATATTATAAATATATTCATAGTATAAAAGCTAAGCTCTCTCTTGCCTATTTAATTTTAACATTAGTGACCTTTAATCCTACTATAGTTAGCCTTTTACTTCTTAGTAGTAGGTCCTTATTTAGAATAAGGAAGCCAGTTAAATATCTCCCTAAACTATACTTATTTACTACCTAGTCTAATATTACTCTTCCTAACATTTTAGGCGCGAGCGTAAAGTCGGCCGGCTGTAGTTAAGTAGTGTTCTTAATGCCGCGTCTTAGATAATTGAGCCTCTTAACTAGGGCTTTATTAACTCATGCTGTTACTTTATAAAGTGGGTAGATGGTAAGCTTTTAGGCGGTAGAAAGGAAGTAGTAGGAGACTACGTATTTTAGCGGTCCGTTAAGAACATTTTGTCCCTAGGCTTTTTAGATAGTTTCTCTAGCTTTATTGCACTAATTCCTTTAATCTTTTACTATCTTACTAATATTAGAGATGTCCTTAAAGATTATTAAAAACGTGTCCTTTTTAAGAGATGCTTATAACCTGTTATTATAATTAACGAAATTAACTACTATACTAGTAGTATCTATATAGTTCTCTCTTAAGAGCAGAATCTTATTATAGATTTAAATAAGTACTATATAACGCTAATTAACTATAAAGCCTCTAACTTTTATAAGGACATCGCTAATCTATTATTTAGCTCCTTTATATAGTACTAGTAGTCTAATAGATAAAGATATAATAAATATACTATTATTAATTCTATTTAATTTATAACTTTAATTAATTGCGGCTGTATTTAAGGTTTATTAAGGTTAAAAAAGTAAAGTTTTAAATAGGGTTTCCTAATCTAAATAGTCTACTAAATTTAAGTAGTGGTGTGGAGTTCTACTAGCTCTAATTATTAAATAAACTAATTATAATTTTCTATCCCTAGGATAAAAAATTGCTATTAGCTTAGTAAAGGCGGTAAGTAGAACTAATATCTTTACAGTAAATAATACTAAATAGTTATATATAAATATTCTTCTATTCTTACCTCACTATTAATACACATTAGATTTCTGTAACTAAAAAAGTAAATAAAAAAGTATAATAGAAAGAGCTTTAGAAAATACGGTAAATAAATAAATAGAATACACGGCTATTATTTATATCCCCTTTTCTACCTTAAAACTTAACTGTCCCCTAGTTAAATGTTTTATACTTAGTTTTATTAAATAATCTTTTTAAAACGCGTACTTCTTAAACTATACGGCGTTACGATATTAGTAGATTTTATATAATATCTTCCTTAGGTTTTAGCTTTACTGTTATTTCTTATAATATAGTTCTATTTAACTGGTTAAGCTAGTCTTTCTAATAGACTTTAGATATCTTTTATTAATAAAACTTCTTTAATCTATTTTCTAGAGTTTAGTCGCGGAATAGTATACTATTAAGATCCTTAATTAAGTACTATCCTTTATAAGAATAACTCTTATATACGCGGAACGGGCCTAGCTATTTTAGATTTAACTTATAACTACTAAAATAATCTTACTTAAGCTATATATTATAGAGTATAACTATATCTTTAACCTTAAATTCATTCTAGTAGATGCGATAGGTATTATTAAAATACTCCTTATTTACTACTCTTAGTTATCTTATATATATAATAGCCTCTTACACATCTACGTCTTTTTAGTTAAACTATTTTATATAAAGTGCTAGCAGCTCTATAGTAGTCTGGACCGTTTACTAAGGTAGTATTTACTAGGTGGGTATATAGAGTTTAATAAAAAGAATATACTTATACCCGCATATAACTCTTACTAGTGTTATTTCTATAGACCACTTAATAGTCGTTTTATTAGCCTATAAAACGGTATAAAGATTGTCTAGCTATAAGCTATCTATCTTCGCCAAAGCGTCTATTATAGGTTTATAGCCTCGCTCTATAAAGCCTTGCCCCTATAGGTAATATACAAAAGCTATAGCCCTCTTTATATTATAGAGCTCTATAAGTATAACAATAATATTAGTATTTTCTCCTCCACCGTCTATAGAGAGCTATTTAAATACTCCCTATTAGTAGATAATATCTTTATAAAGGAACTTTACTATATTTTTTATATCTTTTTTTAAAGGGCCTAAGCTTCTACCTATCTAAAGATATATTCTTATATAATAACCAGGTACTAAAACCTAAGATAGTTTAGCGGCATAAATATAATATCTACTATTACTTATTGCTATAAGGTAGACTCCTATATAGGGTATATTACTTTTTCTTCCCGTCCTAGCTGTTATTCCTAGTATTATAGGCACGACTTAATATGCTATAATATCTAATCCTATAGTCCTAGCCACTAATATTAATTTAAAACCCTCTGGTATATTCCCTCCTATTTATAATATTCCCTCTAATTATAAAGACTCTTAATAATCTCTTATTAAGTAGGCTTGTTATTAACTACTTTCTATATTAGTATATTCTTAGACTATTAATAAAAGAGCTATTAATTACACACTAGGAACTTTAGTGCTTACCGCTTAAACTTTTTAAATTCCTTAGTATTTATCTCCTTTAGACGCCGTAAAGTAACTAGCCATTTTATAATTTTTTAAAACTCCTCTAAGTATAAGTCTTCTAATAGCAGATCTACTTCCATTTTAAAAGGGCTAGCTATATATTTTAAAGCACTTAGCTTATAGTTAATAAACTCCTTAATATCCTTAGTCGGCTTATTAGGTTGCTTATTATTAGGTAGCTATTATAAAAGTCTATTAGCTAGGCTATTTCTTTTTCCCGGCATATATCTAATATTAAAGTCTTATAGCTAGATCCATGCTAGCTACCTTATTATTAGAGCTCTAGGTAAATTATTAGTAGTATAATTTAGTTATACGACTAAAGTATTTATATCCGTCTTAACTATAAAGCGAACGCCATATAGATATACGCGATACTTTTTTAACGTATATAGTAACGCCTAATACTTAAGCTTTCCTAAGTTATATTTCTGTTCCGCCTAAAACTAGATACCGCTTTTATATTAATATGGGTAGTAATAATCTTATACGTCTAGTTATATAAGGCCGTATCCCCATCTATTCTTATATCTATTAATAGCAAGAATAATTAGCCTAGCCCCCTTACTATAATCTAGCTAAACTAATGCGGGTGTGGTAGTAATTATATACTTTAAAGTCTTTATAGCAGCAATCTATTCTATACCCTATATAAACGGAATATTTACTTATAGTAGTTAGAAGATTGGCTTTGCCTTAATTGCTAAGTTTTTTACCTATATTTAGTAATATATAACAACTCCTAGAAATGCTCGGGCAGATATAACGTCTTTATAATCTTTTTAGTAAATAATCTTTGCAACCTTTAACTCCTTTAGATATTATTCCTTTCCATTACAGCGGTAATTAACTACTATAGTCTTATCTTTATAAAAGTAAGACTTTATACCTAAGATTATATACCTAGCTTATTCTAAATCTGTAAGCACTCTATTTAGCCATATAATATATTCTAGAATATATTTACGCATACCTAGAAGACTTTCTTCTCCACTATATACTATCTATAGGCCTTTTACTATAATATTATCTAGAAATAGTAAGGTATAGTATAGGATGTGTTATTCTAGGATCTTAGTAACCGTCCGCACGAACTAGGCTACGGAATTTATACCTTTTATAGATACTATCGTTTATTATAAAAGTCCTAAAGGCGTTGTAAAGGCCGTTAGGTTTCTGCTTTTTATATTAAGCTCTAATTAGTTATAGCTAAAGAAGAAGTTTACTAGAGATATAACTTTATACCCTATAAACTCCTTAGAAAATTCATTAGTATATAGTAGCAGATTTACGTCCCTAATAGTTACTTAGTTAATATTTATCGCCGCGTTAATTAGTTAGTACTTATTACGTTCCTTCTTACTTATAAGAAACTATAGATTCCTATATAGGCTTTTATAATATTTTAGAGTCCCTTAAGCTAGTCGTTCTTATAATATATTTATTACTTCTCCTTATAGGGCCCTAGGTACTAGAAAGTTTGGTACTTATTATACTTTATATAGCACGGTTTTAATCTTTAGTAGTAAAGTTACGTCTCTACTAACGTAACCTATCTTAGAGAACTCCTATACTAGAGCCTCTTCTTAGTTAAATAATATGGCCTTAAGGATCTCTCATTCTCTTAGCTAAATATCTCCTATAATTATACGCTCCAATTATTCTAGCTTTAGTTATATACCGTAGGCCAGCTTAATATATCGCGGCTTAAGGAAATAATTATATAGACTAAGAGGCAATCCTTAAATGGACACTATTTGTCAATACAAAGCTACCTCTCGCCATTTCACTATAAGCTCGGACCCCTAGAACTCGGTTACCCCCCGAACTCGTTTACCCCACCAAATCGGCCACACCACTTTGGAAGCTATTTACACTCAATGAAATCAAATCGATTATTTGCTCTTATATAATATTTAGTATATCGACTTCGGGCTTTCTATCTAGCGCATTTTAAAGCTTTAATTTTGGCTGCTTTACCCTTATTTTAGCCTTTTTCCCCTCTATCTCCACTATAGCTTAGTTAATTAAATCTATATATTTTAATATTATATTTAGATCTACCATTATCTATTTATAAAATTTTAGACTTTCAAGGTCTTTAAGTTACAATTAAAAGCTATATATTTAAGCGTCTATATATATAGCTTTTATAATAACTCTATAAAGTTGTTAACTTATTTTTTATAAAAGTGACTAAGTCTTTTAATTAAGTATATACTTATTGTAAAGGCCTTAAGCTACTTAATTATATTATAAGGCTTCTTTAGGGTCGTTATAATATTAAATTACTTACTATTAGCTTATTTAAAGCTTAATCCTATTATTAAAGCCCTATTTTTAACCTAAAAAGATTTATAGCCTTTATATAGATTTTATAAGTAAATACTAAAGATATACTAACTAAATTTAATTATTTTTGTTATAAGGCCTTATTTTAGGTATTATAGTA
>Ga0307515_10005872_pt1 | contig 24763 bp, 17 predicted proteins | sample 17_EM_MG_FD_194513 | JGI IMG/M metagenome (GOLD analysis project Ga0307515, IMG submission 194513) | Populus trichocarpa ectomycorrhiza microbial communities from riparian zone in the Pacific Northwest, United States - 17_EM | ecosystem: Host-associated > Plants > Roots > Unclassified | place... | reverse complement strand
TCTCTAGTTTTTTTTTTTTTTTTTTGTAAAAGGATCAAGTTATATTTTGAAAAGTATAAGGACTAACTAGCTAACTAATTAAAAATGGAGGGACTTATTTTTTAACTGTGTACAGGATTCATGTCCATCTTCGTCATCATCCAAAATCCCACGTATAATTCCTCGAAGCCACGGAACGCAAATGACAAATTTATCTTCCCATTCTACCCTTCACAACCTTCTTAAATTACCACCTTCCCTTCTCTTTCTGCATCAACAATGGCTTCCCTTAACATCCTCGCACTATACCTTCTCTCTCTCCTCCTCTTATCAAGAACCCATCTTTCTCTCCCCCTAACCACCACAGACATCCATGAACTTCTCCCTCAGTATGGCCTGCCACGTGGCTTACTCCCAGACAATGTAGAATCCTACACGCTATCACCATCTGATGGGACCTTTGAAGTCAAACTTAAGAACCCATGTTATGTTCACTTCGATGAGGTTGTGTACTATGGTAAAGAGATCAAAGGGAGGTTGAGTTATGGTTCTGTGCATGATGTGTCAGGGATTCAGGCAAAGAAGCTTTTTGTTTGGTTGTCTGTTACTGGGATTGAAGTTAGTAAGGTTGATAGTGGTATGATTAAATTCTTTGTAGGTTCTATTTCTGAGGAGTTGCCTGCTAAGCAGTTTGAGGTTGTTCCTGCTTGTAAGAGGAAGGTTGGCGGGCTAAGGGCAGAGTTGGAGTCCATATGAAGGTAAAAAGATGTGATCTTTATGGTTTTGTTTCTCTGAATTGTTTGAATTTCTTGGTTTTATTTGTTTTCTTATGAGTTGATTGAGTTTATTTTGTTGTTTGATAATACTACTACTTAGACTTTGATGCAATGAGTTCTCCTTCACATTATGCTTTGTCAGTGAATTAGCAAAGAAAGTTGATGGGAATTTTAATTTGAAGCTGAGAAATTTTGGTGATTATGGGGTTTCTGGATACTTTAGGGATGATTGATGAGATCCATTTGGAGTCTTGGGTTCCTTTTAGGTGTCAGCATACATGTGATGATCACTTATTCTGAAGGAGATTTGGAAGCTTTCTTGTAGTTGGTGTGATTTGATTTTGGGACTAATAGATAGGATAATATGAACATCTTATTCTGGTGTCCTGAAGAGTAATGAGCATTTGCAAATGTACCTTGCAATTATGCCTTCTAATAATCAAGATCCCTCAGTGAGATTGATAGGAAATTTATGGAATCATAAATCCCTTCTCTTTTTCTCAGTAATGCACAATTCTCACCATCTTCATTTCGATCCGTGAATGGAAATTTGTGCGACACTCCAGGAAACAAAAGAGATTATTCAACGCATGTTATAGTTAGGGAGGAAAAGGCATTCCATTTTTGTCAGTCTGTTAGGATCAGATAAGGTGTCTAAGGATGGGAGGCTCATTGTCATTAACGTGATATGCTTTGAGGCGAACTTTATAGAACACAATGTAACAAGCACTTTGTTTTAATGTCTAAAGCTTCAAATTTCTTCTCATCTTTCAAAGTGTTTGGATTAATGGGTTGCTCTGTTTTGTCATGATTTGACCGACTTTAATTAGTGGGTGTTATCTTGTTACCTTTTGTGGTTTGTTTCTACTGAATTTCGTTGAACAGAGTCGATGGTTAGGGGGTTCTGAATTTTCATGTGAAATTGTTGTTTCAGAATGAATTAGCATTCAAAATTGGGGAGTTGTTGGCTAAAGTTTGAGGAATTTTGATTGCCCAAACCCAGCCGATTCAAAACCAAGGAATTTGTTTTTTTAAAAAAGAATGAAACAATGTAGTTTTGATAAAAAGGATTGACCCATACTGATCAGGTGACTTGCAAGTTGACTTGACTACTCAGTTACCCTAACTTCTTATCGAGTTAAAATCCGGGCGGGAAGGAGCAAGGGTGTTGTTCCCTCTTTCCAAAAAAGAATGAAACAATGTAGTTTTGATTAAAAAAAAAAAGGATTGATCAAGTGACTCGCAAATTGACTTGACTACTCAGTTACATGACTTCTTATCAAGTCGAAGCCCGGGCGGGAAGGAGCAAGGGTGTTGTTCCCTCTTTTCCAAAACATCTCAACCATTGTGTTTTTCGGACACTTGCTAGAGGAGAATCATAATTGTTTTCGAGCAAAGAAAGTTGACAACAGATTCTTAGTTTGTGTTAGCATGCTGCATGATGATCTATATAACATCTGATCACATCCTTCTAAGATTGTTCCTATATCACCTCAATTGATGCCAGTTTTTCCAAATTCCATTATGAATTATTTAACTTAAATTGTCTTTCAGTTTAATATGTCATTCATGTAGTAATCTGAGGCCAAGAACTCACTCATATTGTTATACAATCAACAATGAGAGATGTAATTTGTTTTCATTAGAAGTTTTGGCATCCGGTAGATTTTTATAAGGAAAATTTATAATTTTGTAAGTTATATATCCTATGAAGTTTTTCAACGACTTAAGACGGTTTCCTGTTCTTGTTGCAGGTGGAAGCAGACCAAATCTTCTCATGTTCTGCCTGCTTACTTTGAAGTTCTGGAGCATAATCTTTGAGAAATTTGAAGCAAATTAATGCAACATGGATAGATACTCTCAACATTTATGATGTGAATGTGATGCTTTCTATTACTTTTCCATTTTCGCATCGGGAGCTCATCTTCTGCTAAGAAATTATATGGATAGGCATAATTGCGGAAACTATTGTAGATGAAATAGTAGATCAAACTATAGGGATTAAGCCATTAGGGCATGTCTTAAGTACAGGTCCAAGGCCATATTTTAGTTGACATTTATGGACTAGCTGGTATGTGATACAGCCTGAGGCATTAGTTTGTGAAATCTTGAAGATAAAGCTCTTGTGTGATTTCTCATACACAAAATGGTAGGTTACAGGAAATTCTGCAGCAAAAGAGTTGCAGTTTTATGATATGAGTTAGTAGAAGTGAATCCAGTAACTTGCTACTTGTCTTTCTTTAAGCAAGCATTCGCGCGTCTTTGATTTCAAGGAAGGGTAGAATGATCTGTTGACTCCGCTGTGGATATCTGCAGTGTTTGCCATTAGACAATAGGACCTGAAATTGATTCAGCCTCTTTTTTGTTTTAAAAAGAAAAGAAAAAAAATCTTGTTTCAATGAAAATTTTATTTTATATCACTCTAATTACCTTACCCACAAGATATACTTGGACAAGAAAAACTCATACTCAAAACCTAATTTATTTATTTTTTTATCTTTTTTAGTATGAGTTTTTATTTCTTCAATTAAATATAATATCTTTTTATCTTAAACTTTATTTTTTGTCTATCAAATTTCTTCAAAAAAAAAAAACCCATCAAAGCAATTCTTTCAACCCTGCAAGCAATGTTCTAGTATATATAAAAAAATCATTCAAAAACTCTAATCAAAACAAAAGTTTGGATTTTAGTTTGTAGATTCAAGATTTTAAAACCTTAAAACACCCAAATCAAGGATCAAGATTTGCAGAAATGAACTTGCGATAGCAAAATCATGTAACAGGTCATATACTAAATTCAAGAAATAAAAATCATAAAAAGAATGTCATAAATATATCATTAATCACTTATTTTCTGACCAAAAAAGCAGGCAGCAGTAGATTAAGGTGTTTCTCACAAGCAGAAGGTTGCTTTTCATGGCCAGCAACTTGTACATGTAGACACTCAATTCTGATTCTTGTCTCTTTTATCTAAACTTTTTAGCTTGTGTAATTTATGCTGCTACCATAAGATCCTTCCTTTAAAACACAAAGGTTTTGCTCTTTCCTCCTCTTCTTCACAAGGTAATTCTTATTCTTTAACATTACCCCTTTAAAAACTTCGAATAATGCTTCATCAAACAAGATCATAGAAAGCCTACAAGCAACTTCGTCAATAATTGAATCTAACCAGCCCTTTAACTGTGTTTTTTCTTCCACTTGTGGTCATCTTGTTCACAAGCGAATCCAAAATAAATTCAACCCTTTGACAGGTCAACTTAGTAACCCACTAACCTGAAACATGATTAAACTCGATAGATTTGGCAGGTCAATCTATGATTGGTCAACCCGGTCAAAACTTGGTTGGACTTAAAAATAAAATAAAACTGTCATTTAAATTTTTTTAAAAGAAAAAATCTTAAAATAATATCATTTTGAATTGACCGGAGTTAATGTTTTTAATCCGTGACCCGGTCCTTAGACCGGTTGGGTTTAATAACTTTGATAAAAACTTCGTTGGAGCTTTCTTTGCTTATACCCATGTCTAAAACATGCTTTAAAGGTTACATTCCTATGCATATAAATACAAGATTATGCTCTCTTTCTCCAACCATCACACAAGGAATTTCTCAATCCATCTCTCTTTACCTCTGTTTCTCTTTAGCTAGAAACCTTGGCCAACCAAGCAGACTAAATGGAAGATCATAAAGAAGTTGCTAAGCATGATAGTCTTGACATTGATGACAAGAAAACTGAGGAAAGGAGGGAAACAAGGCTGCAAAATCGGTTGATTATGGAGGACTATAGGGAAGATATAAATGAAAAGGCTGATGCTTTCATTAAGAACTTCCGCGATCAACTTAAGATTCAGCGCGAAGATTCGCTTGAACGCTTCCACTAGATGATCTCCTGGAGGGTTTAAGAGATTTCAGCAGTATAGCATGTCAGGATTTATTAGAAAAATTTCTATTGTAAGATGAAATGTACATGTAAAGGTGTTGATCAATAACGTTTTATGAAAGATATATTTTACAGTTTGTTTGATGCTTCTTTGCCAAGTCTTTGTCATGACTGACCAGTTCTCACTTCAATTTTTTCGACTAGTGCTAATGATCATAATTTCATAAATGCTTGTTAGAGTATAATATAAAACTATTCACGAGTCTTTACCTCACGGTTTAAGTTTTTGAATTGAAATGATTTTTTAATTATATTAACATAGGTTAATTAGAACTTAGCGAATAGCTGATCAGCCGATCCCAAGCCCAGCTAAAGGAGGGAGGTTGTTGTACGTAGGCTGACCTGTGTCATGTATTCTTTCATATAGCTGCGGTTGCTGCTGCTGCTGCTTCTGCTGCTGCTGTTGCTGCTAATGATATGGTCATGATTGATACCATCATGCTTTAGAAATACAAGGTGAGGAAGAGGAAGAGGAAGAGGAAGAGGAGGGCATCAGAAACCCACTAAGTTGTATCCTCTAATAGCAGATGTTGCTCTATATTTTTGCATAAGCAGATCGGGAATTACTGCACTAATTTGATTCTTGCTACCATCATGTTTCCATTTTATAAAATTGTGGGTTCAGCAATCTAAAAGGTTTTCAAAATGGCTAAAAATGAAAAATGCTACAACATTTTACGATATGTGTCAGGTGTTCATGTCTCTAAGCATACATGAAGAATGGTTTACAGCTAAAAACACAGTCACAAGTAGCTATTGAAAGTGCTTTCTTACTCAGATGCCTTATTCCATATTCGATACTGCATAATGCTTTCTCTCCATCGTATCCTTGTCTAATCAGTGAAGTGTGAACAACTTTTCTTGAAGATTCTCTCTTTCTTTCTTAATATTCTGCAGGACTGTTTTGGCTTTTCCTGGTTATGTGCTGTCTCCGTCTTTAGGCTTTTTGTTTGTTCTTTCTCTTGTTCTAATGTGCTCTAACTTTTCAGTTCCATTTTCAAGCTTCTCGGCAACATCAACCTTAATTTGTTGGAAAAGAGATGATTTGATTGATCTGTTCTGACCTTTGATCTCATTTGTGAGAAAGCATTTTCTCAACTAAATATGAACACATGAGAGAATCATGGGAACATGCATGGACTATCCTTTTGATGCAGGCGGAAGCACAGCAAGAATAGCAGCAAGCACAGAAAGACAAAGAACTATTTGAAATAGGATTAAAACATAAAAAACCCTAAATTTTGTTTTATTTTTGAAATAATAATCTTATAAGCTCTGCATCTTTAGAAGATTTACAAGTTTTTATATAAGCCTGAAACCGGCCTTAATAAAGTGGAATAATCATAATTCTAAAATAAAAAGGAAAGAAGGCTAAAAATCTGAAAATAACATAAATTATAGAAAAATCAAGAAAAAAAAACAAGATTGACTCAAACAGGATCTTTTTAGTCTAGCTTAAAGAAATTTGTATAATGGATGAACCGGTAAAGTGGTTTGCCTGTAGAAGTAGGCCTCAAAAATCTTCTTGAAAATTTTAAATTTGATCCAATTGTTGGATTGAAATTAATGATATTTTTAAGCTATTATGATGGTATGATACAACCAACTTTTCTTTGAACCTATTCTTATTTTAATGGTTCATAAAAAAATTTGTTAAGTAATTCTTATAATTTATTTATGGTAAATTATCATCTAGCTATAGCTATGACAGATTTTAATGTGGTGGCTTAGAACCTTCAATTTATACCAGCATCATATTTCCTTCTTGGCCTAAGGTGTTTTCATGCCAATACGAAAGGGAAAGGTTGGAACCAAAATGTTCTGCTGAGCCAATTTTTCTTTATACCCCACAAATGAAAAATCAAGTCATATCACTTTAATTGTTAGAGAACAAATTTAACGATTGATTTTGGCCCTAATTAGGTTCTTGATCTGTCATAATACACGCTCGAGAGTCTGAATTTTGCTAAGAAATTCTGAACCAATCTTCTTTACAAAACGTGATTACACAAAATCTAAAGTTATGGTGACAATGTAGACTTTTCTTCCGGATTATTTTAGTCGAAGAATAAGCATATAGAACAGCGAGGCTTCTCTACCGTTGTCTTTTGCTTTTATACATGCAAAACTCATGTTTCTGAGTTAGATTTTACCTATAAAAAGGTTGCTACTTCTTCGTTATTGTCACAAGACAGAAGCTCTTTTAGCACAGAACAGTCTCCATCAGCCTCTTTCCTCTCCTAATTTTTCAATCTCTCTATAAGCTTGAGCTATAATGGAGCATAATAAAGAGATTCCAACTCACAGCAGCAATGAAATCAACAAGGGGAGTGATGCAAAGAGGAAAGGGAGTGCCGGGAAGCAAGGGATGACAGAGGATGAGGGAGGAGACATCAATGGCCTGGCAGAAAATTTCATCAAGAACTTCCGTGATAGGCTGAAAATTCAGCGCGACGATTCAATGAAGCACTATACGAAGATAGTGGCACGTGGGGCTTACCATGCTTGCTGTTGAAGTATATGAAATGTTGTTGCAGCTTGCAATGTATCAGTATTAGTAGATGATAATAATCTATGGAGATGAAATAATCCCCAGCTCTAAATGTAATAGACTTCACACTGTTATAATGACAAGTGGTATTTGGTAGACTTCACATCTTTGATCTAAACCAGCACATAATAGAAAGGTAATGGCGAGACTGCAAGGATAAACTGACCAGTTTCATGATCAGTTAATTTCTAGAAGGCTAGCAACATACAGTACAGATGTTGAAGGTGTGCACCAGATCCATCTTTAAAGTAACAAAACAAATGGGTAGCATAGTTGATCCACAGCGATTGAGATGTAATCAAAGTATACATTGACTAGTTCGAAATAACCCCATGTACACTCACAAAGCATACCAAAGATTACATGCTACAAGGAAAGATCCCACGACAAGGGACTTGGCCCTGGAAAATGACTTAGATTTACAAGTATCTGCTCTCCCTTCATAAATGTAAGGAAATGAACGCATCTATCCCTGAAACCAACAATGAACTGTTCTTTCTTCGTAGTTGTCCACGTTGCACACCACAAAAGGCACCACCAATTCCTGTATCAATCTTAGATGTGAATGATGATTCCGTTCATCCATGTCATTGGATAGTTTAAGCTCGTCCAGTCACTTCTCACCGTATGTTGTGAGAACATCAGAACCATACCCAAGACAGATTACTGTTGATTCAACCTCGGCAGGAGTATAAATAGCAGAACATTAACGGAGTATAGGCAGCTTTCTGGTTTAGAAAGGGCAGACACTAATGATGGGTGAACCGCGTTTGTGATGATCTATCATTATAAATTGAAGGAAATGCTGAACGTCTACAGCGAGCTAAAGCAAAAATGCATCTGGTTCTCATGCTTGAAGCACCTGACAGTGCACAATGTGACTTTTCAAACCACCTCGACCAGCTATACTTGACCATAAATTTGTAACAAGGGTCCTGAGATGACCTCTCCCGGCTATATTCTCCCAGAGGTGAGGGTTACTCTCTACATGTTTGTCAGGACTTGAAACATCAACCAGGCTAACACTCATGTTGTTCCGCACAATGCAAAGCTTCCCATTGAGAGGTACAAGAGCAGCAGCCTCCAAAGCATGAGAACTCCCAAGATGGAGCTTACTATCTATAAATTTGTTCCATGTATCTGAGGCTTCATCATAAACCCTAAGCTTGCAGCCATCCCGGCAATCCAATGCATAGAGACATCCATCTAAACTGATACTAGGATTGCGCCAGCCAGCAACCATTCCATCATTGATTGGGGTCCAGGTACTAGTTTCTGGATCATAGGCTTCACTCATCACCTCACGGTGGGACCCGAGGCCTTTTAGAAACCACTTTCCATCATAAACCACCCCTATGAAAGGCACCATAGCCGTGCTCATATCTGAAATAAAGCTCCACCGGTTCTTGTTAGGGTCATAAACCTCAGCTGAGCGAAGAGTCCTTTGGATTCCTTCGCACTCTCCACCAGCCACATATAGGCAGTTATTTATGACGCAAGAACCAAAGAAATGACGCTTACGAAGCATATCCGGTGCCCTGTGCCATTTATTTGTCCGGGCACTGTAGAAAATGACTCGTCTCATGGACCCCCTGAGCGGATCCTTTCCTCCAAACAAGTATAGGTGGCAACTACTTAAGACAGCACAACCAAAACCAAGGGCCCCAGAATATTCACGAGGAACTGGTGGAAGTGGTTGCCAGATCTGATGGACAGGATCAAAAGCATTCCATGAGATCTTTCCATCACGGTCTCTCTTGATGACATAAACCCATTCCTCTGCCATTCCAAGACTTTTCCTAAGAGAATAAAAGAAATTACCAGCAAGGAGCCGGTACCATCTCTTACAAACTAGACGGAGCTTTCGATGTTCAGCTCGGGGAACTCGAATCAGACATGCAATGGCCAGATCATCAGGAAGACCAGGCAGAAGTGGTGGCTGGACACGGGTCCTCTCTCTGCGTGAGGTTTTGCTCTTGTGTGCATTAGGATTGATATCAGGCTGGATACATAGTTTTGATCCTGGGACAAACTTCCTTGCCTCGGCAACTGTTTTTAAACCAGAATCTACTTTGCAATAACATGATACAGAATCAACCTGCAAAGCAGTCCATGTAAGAATGCAAGAAAGTTTCGCATATGATTGCATTCTGCAGAGATATATGTCATTATTTCTGCTTACATGATTAGACTTGCTAACACAATAAAAATAATGGATGCAATCATTTGACAAATTGGAAAAGTGTGTAATTTACTTAACAACAAAAGGTCGTACCAAAGATCACATTACAAACATCTTTCAATCACATCAGCATAAGAAAAGTCTCAGTGAAAGAATTATAATATTAAAGCACGTGAGGAAACAAAAGGTGGTTAGCATGAGGGAAAAGAATTTTTGCTTTATCTTCAGTTCTCCTTCCCGATCCAGGATACAAGGTTGTAGATCACCGCAGACATTTGTCTTTGAAAGATATAATTCAATCCATCTCCAGTAAATCTTAATCCCAAACCAGATAGGCTTAAGTGTAATCTCAATCCTATTCTTCAATTGTTATGTCCTTTATACAGCCAATTGTTATGTGGATTGATGGGATACTAAATCAATCTTTTCCCATTGCAATCCACGCCGTCTCCAGCTTAACAATCATTTCATGTATTTGAGTCAGAGATTCAGCGCAAAACTACAAATTTCTTATTAGAGCACCACTTGCCTAAAGTTTATCAACTTTTCATCTGAGAAGTTCAAGCATTGAGTTTTTTTACGGCTAGATCTTGTATGGAGCCCTTTCAAGTGAGACATTATTCAGGCCTAGAAAAGGATGTGGCTCTTGTTCATTCTTTCCCATTCTAAAAATAAATTAATTGATCTGGATAGAGATAAAATTGCATCAAAGATTAAGAGTCTAAATTTGGTCATCAACAATCAAAGACACGTTATGTTGGCTTTCTGATAAACATTATTGTCCTTGAAGCATGACCTGAGTTCAAGACAGTGTCTCGTTGACATCTTCAAGCATGGAACAATTTAGCAAGTACGTGAAGCTAGACCCATAGCTAGTCCACAAATTATTCAAACATTGGAAAGAGCTCAGACAAGGCACCATTTTCTCAAAATTTTCGCTCAAAACCAATCCAAACACCAACAAATTGTACTTTCTACCTGACACATCTTTCAAAACCGTCATTCAAAACTTAAAAGCAACATTTCAACGCTCAATACAAAATTAATCATTTTGCACAGCAATCTTAATACAAAATGCCTGAGTTAATAAAAGAGGGATGGCATAGACACCCAAAATTGATTAGGGAACCCAAGTCACAAAAGTCAGAAGTGGGAGAGCATTCCCAACTATAATGCTTGTAAAATTCAACATTCTCCAAATAGACAAAAACCCATTAACCAAAAACTGCAAGCAAGCAACCAGATTCTAAACCACGCATGCCCACCAAGAACCCCAAAAAATTTGCTCCAGATCACAAAATTAACAAGCCATTCTATCCGGGTATCTTCAAAACACCATAAAAACAAAAACCCAGCAACCAAAATGCAAACACAGACAGAAGCAACCAATTACAAAACATCAAAATCCACATAATCCCCTCAAAGTCTCCACATTTATCACAAAATTCACCAACTGGGCATCTTAAAATTCTCATTAATTCCTCAAAACAACAAAAATAAACCAATAAAAAAGACATTAAGAAGATCAGGTGAGCTTACTAGTGGAGCTTGAACTCTAAACCCTCTTGGACCATTTGATGACGCATGATGTTCCATCTTTTGCATCAGAGATTCATAGAAAGATTAGAGCTTTAAAGAAAAGAGAGCTCCTTTATGAGACCAAACAGATCAAGAAAACCAAAATTGAGAGATTCAAGAGTCAAATCTGACACCAAACAAAGAAAACAAGGAGCTTTGTGTTTTGTTGCTGATATTGTTGTCTTTTTTTACCCTCTTACAAATGCAAACAAAAAACAGGCTACAAACTTTGTTGTACCCAACAAAACATGAGAGCAACTCTCTCTCTCTCTCTCTCAAAAACTCTACCCCTCTCTCTCTCTCTCTCTCTCTCTCTCTCTCTCTCAGACCTCAGTTAGAGTTTGTTTCTCTTACTTACATTAGCAGCTGGTCCCATCGGGTTCAACAACTTCTTTAATGTACATGGGTTTTGAGACTATTGTCTTAACAAAGAGTTTATTTTCCATTTTTATTTAATGAAAATAATTTGTTTTCTTTATTTTTTAATATTTCTTTTAAATTTTACATATTTTAGGAAAGTTTTCATATTCCAAATTAAATAACTTTCCAATCAACTCTAAATATATTTATAGAAACAAAAATACTAAATAATATTTAGAAAAAATTCAAGAAAATTATGAGTTATTAGCTCATGGTAAGTTTCATTCATCCAAAACTTATATTTACCCCTAATTTATTTCATGTTTAGCTTTATTTCACTAAAAAAAATTACCTTTTTACATATATATTTTCAATTTAAAGTCTAGATGGTCAAACGAGAAACAAATTTACTTATCATTTATAGTCAAGTTTGACAAAAACTTCAGGTGCTTATTTATTTATTGTTGTTAGATTTCAAAGGCTTGAATTTTTCAGCTCACAAAGAAAGATAGAGAGAGAGGGGGGGGGAGGACAAAGGGCAATCAGTGGGGCCTTGTTATTGCTTACTCAATCACTAACTACATGTATGGGTCAAACCCCATTATAAGGGGAACAGTTCTTTGATGGTATGGGAATTGGGATCCATCATTCTCAATGGATTAATGGAGGAATCATATATCTTTTTAGATTTTTTTATTTATTTTTTCAAATCAATACCCCCATCCACCCAAAGTCTATACTAATGGTATAGAGCACCTTGTTATTGCTTTTTTATTTATGAGGCCAATTAGTTAGTGTATCTTCATCCACCAGACAACAATACTCATTTAAAAAAAAATGAAAAAATTTATTAAACCCAAGCCCCCAAAACAAGACTAGTTTATAAATTTGATGAATTGACCTGGTTAAACTAAAACAGTATCGTTTCAAGATTTTTTTTGAAAGATGATTAAAATAATATTGTTTTGAAGAATTTAAAAAAAATAAGTTTTGAAAAGATCAATTTAAGCTAGATTTACATGCCGAGTTGAGGTAGTTTTAATAACAGAAAAAAAAAAAAGTTACACTTTAATTTAAATTTAGATTTTACTTTATTCACTTTAATTCATGAAAAAGTTGGATTTAGGGTAAAAAAAGTTTGACCAGGAGGTCAGCAGAATATACATGTATAATAAAAAGGCAAAAATAGTATTTACTACTTCTTATACAGGATAACTTTGCAGATCTATGTCAAAAAAGGCAACAAGAAATGATGATAAAGATTTAACTATAGAATGTGTGTGAGAGAGGGAGAGAGATTTCAAATGGATGATTGAAAGTGCTTCCTTACCAACCCTAAAAGACCCTTCAAAGTTCAACCCAAAGGAATATTTCCATGAGGTGTGGTTTTTAATCCTTCCCTCGAGTATGGAGACTCCCCAATATTTCTTCTATAAAAATCAATGGCTGGCATTATACAAGTGGCTAAAAATGGTTTGAGAAAAACATTTTTTTTAACATTGTCTTAAAACCCGAAAAGGCTCCGTGTATCGACCCGAATCTTAGTTGATCAGAAGTTTAAACTAGTTTGGGTTGGAAAAAAAAATTAATTGACTCGATCAAAAACCCAGTTTGACTCAATTAACATGACTTGATTATATCAAAACTCGTTAATTAATTCATTGATTTTTCAAGAAAATTGATTAAAATATTATTGTTTTAATTTTTTTAAAAATAAAATTTAAAATCAACCCGAGTTAATCATTCAAATTTATAACTTCAATTTTATCCCGAGTAGATTTTCAAATAGAGTTTTAAAATTATGCTTTTTAAGGTATACCAAATTCTTCCATCAACCTTGTCATCAATTGCTTATAAGCAAATGCATTAGTGATGTGTAATCATCTTTCAACACTTGTCAGCACATCTTATTGAAATCTTTAACTTGGGTCTACTGGTTTTTATATATATATATATATAGCATGTTTTTCAGTGAAGTAAAGAAAACAGGGGTTAAATTTAGGACAAATTAATCCAGAAATAGGATTCAGGGGAGCAGTTGAAACTTATCACAGGGCCATTTCCATTAGAGAGAGCACTTGGCATACTGTTCTTTGTAGTCATCGTCATTAGCTCATGGAACCTCTCATATTAATCATTTCTTAATCTAAGTTAGATGAAGAAGAGGTCATGGTCTTGCCACACCACATGGAGTTTCTTCTCGTCTATTCTACATCCCATAGATATGTTAATTACAGAGTGAAAACAAATATTTTTTCAAAGGTTATTTTTAGGTTGAATATGAAAGAAATTTGACATTATGCTGCTTCCATTGTGTTTTGTCAATTTATCACTCGTAGTTGATCGATCGGTTCATACTTTGCCTAATTGTGGGCTTCGATTTGCTCAGCATTTATCACTTGCAATGGTGTCATAATCAAACTCACATATAATTTCATGCCCCCTTTGACCATATCCTAACGTGGAGCATGGCATAGGAAGCATGTATATTAGTATTAAGTAGTTAGGTGGTTTGCATTACTTATGCGTCAACTTGTTTTTCCAGCATAAAAAATATTAAAATGATGTAAATAATTTTTTAAAAAAGATCTAATGTTCTAGTAATTGACTCGAATGAGTTTAATAAATTCGGTTAATTTAATAATATGATTAGAAAATAAAATATCGACAATAAATCAAGTGAGAAAAACAACAACGATTCAATGCAACTTGCCATTATTATGGAAATATATTTCACAATTTTGCTAAAACGTCTCAATGATCTTATTTGTTAACAAAGTAAAAATTAAACGAGAATAGAATAATTTCATAGAAATAAAAACAAAAAAATTATGAACCTCAAAAAAATAAGACAAAAAAATATCAATTCTTGTTAACTTTTTAAACCGTGACCTAGTTTATAATACCCAAAGTACTATACATGAAGAAATCATGAGAGTTAAAATTACATAAAAAAACAACACAAAAATAAAAATAAATACAATAAAAATAATGAAGGTTAAAATTGTCATAAAAAATAAATCAAGGGGCAACAATAAATTTTAAATTTGAGAGTTAAATTGAAAAGAATAGAAACATTAACAAAGGGACAAAAATAAAAAGAACGAAGACCAAAATAAAAAACAAAAAATACACCATAAACTTAGATTGAATGGTGAAATTAAAAAAATAAAACTTTTATAAAAGGTTCAAGGAAAAAAATAAAAATTATGAAAAAATCACTACTCCAATCTACAGTATATTATGAGGTGCACAATAATTTCAAAAATACTGGCATTTTCTAGTATATCATATAATAGTTCTTCATACTTCATATCATCCACTAAATTAAAATGATTTACAAGGTAATAATTAAATGATTCTATAATATTGGGCGAAACTCAATCAAATAAAAATCAGACTTACAAAAAATATAGGATATCATTATATTTATTCCTTTTTCAACTTATTTCAAATGCAAATTCACACAAGTGAAGTGGAAATTTCATATCTTGTTTAATCACTCAAGCATACCAAACCCTAACCCTACCTTAAGGTGAGAAGGATAGTGAAGAATGATGTGATCATGTACATATGCAGGTGTACTTGCCCTTTTGGCTCATCTATCTACATGTCAAGAAGATAATAAATAAAAGAAATCCACCTCCATGTTGAATGTTGAATGGCATCTGTATTTTTACGTGACAAAATTTCAAGGGGTCTCCTTCCTTTTTCTCCTAAAAACCAAAACTACAACCGCTCCATCTTCTCTGTTTTGGACCCATCTTACACCCATGACAACACACAATAACGTTTGTGGAGTTTTTTTCTTCTCTTCTCTTACTTTATTGCACAGTATGTTCAGCATAACATACAAGTCAACAACGTAATATTATATGCCAAGTGCAAGAATATCAGAGTAATAATGGCCCTGTTTGGGAACGTTCCCATAACTTCAGTTGCACCTCCATTTCCAAACCAGAAGCATCAGTGTAGCCACAGCCACGTTCCCAAACAGGGCAATATATCCTAAATATAGAAGGGTCAAAGCAGGAAAAAACGCCACAGGATGATAATTCATGGACAGATTTCCAGGTATTTCGGCGAGTGAGAACTTAACAATAGCAAAACATTAATGTTCCAAGAAAGCTTGGTGTTCATTTCAGCGACCACCAAAATATTACAAAAGCCTGTTTAAAAGCTCCTTTCAAAGGGGAAGATGAAGATAAAACAAGAGAAACAGGAGTAGATGCCTCAATAATATGCCCTCGAATTGGGTTGAAAAGAACATGCCTAAGAGATTAACACGGAAATGGCTGAAAAGAAAACCTATGCCTCTCCCACCACATATTCTACAACCCATCAACACCCCAACAAAGTTTACAGCAAAGAGAAAAAAAGGAGAAAAGAACGGCACCAAGTAATACCTACTCTGTTAGAACTTTTTTCACCAAAAACTACCAAACATTATACACCTCTACTCCTGCAGCACAACCCAAACTTAAATACCCCTCTCAATGATAGTTACTTCTAAGAGTATAGTACGAAGATGACTAGAGACCTAACTAAAAGACACGACAAAAATGAGAAATGTCCCCTATGAAAGAAGGGAGAAGTCCACAACCACTTGACACCAAGTCATGTAAATGCTTAAAATGTTCAATTGTTTGTTTAATCCCAGGCACTAGTCACCCCAGGGTTTAATCCCAGGCACTAGTCACCCCAGGGCCATAGCCTCCGCCATAGCCAGCTGAAGAGCCGTATCCAGCTGAAGAGCCGTATCCGCCGCCGCTTCCTCCTCCACCATAATAATCTGAATTGCCCCTATTGAAAGATGAATCCCTTCGAAAGTCACGGCCACCAAACCGACCTCCGCCAGAGCGGCGGTTCTTCCCTCCACCAAAAGAAGCACGAGATGCATATCGAGAGAGCCAATCAGGTACTTCTTGATTTGCTTCTTGCATTAGTTCAGATAATGGCCTTGCCATTGATGCATTGCCCTCATTGAAGAACGCAGTCGCCAGACCAGAATTTCCAGCTCGTCCAGTACGCCCTATACGATGGACATAATCATCAATGTCATTTGGGAGATCAAAGTTGACCACATGTGCAACATGAGGGATATCAAGACCGCGTGCTGCAACGTCGGTTGCTACCAAGATTGGAGTATTGCCAGTTTTAAATGAGCGCAATGCCTGTTCTCTTTCCTGCATGATTTGGGAATATTTAACATTGAGTACTGTATTAAGAATATGACAATAATGATTAAAATGCTAGCAACTTTGAATATGTAATAATTCAATAGTGAACAAACAAAATCAGAAACAAGATAACATAACCATCAGCATCCCTGATACAGATGACATGGGCTTATCTAGGAATCAAACTTATTTCACCCTTAAAAGTGAGATGAAATGGAAAGACGCAGCATATATGTAAAGATTATACAGTGCATTGAGCTAGCAAACAACCCAACAGCATTATTTCACTCTGTTAATCCTCATTAGACTTAAATACATTAAAATTCTGAAGGACACAACTTTAAAGAGACATGGAGAACATAAAAAGAACAACCACCGGTGTAATGAAGGGAACATACAAAAGATGCACCTATTGTAATCCTGTCCGACTGAATATATCGAGTGACAAACAGATGAATGGCAAATCCATACAGAATTAATCACATGGTGAAACCAAAGTCAAAGTTTCATGCATATGATATATGCTTTATAGAGAGTTTCTAGCAGTAAGATGTTTTCTCAATCAGAAGCCCTAAGCAAAATATCTGAAACCTATTATTCTTGGGAAAAAATTAGTAGTCTTGTTACTTGCATGGCATCTAGGTGTTTGATGTGCTACTGCTATCACCCCCATGCAGCACTTTTATCCCCAAAAAGAGAGGAGAAAACACAAGGCTAAAAGATAAATTTGGAAAAAGGAGAGGATGCATTTCCCCCATATGCCACAGTTACAGTAAGTCTAGAACCACCATATCACAAACCCTAGCAATGCCAACAGGCCCTTCCCTAAGAAACAAAAAACAAGATCAAATTATGTCCTGAACCACCTAGTTTAGAGGTGTACCAGTCCGGCACCTTCTTTCCAGAAAACATTCTCTCTCACGTTTTTCATTGACAAACAGGAATCTTTCACAGACAAAACTTTACCCAATTCTTTCAGTCATTCAATTCATCTCACTAAAACTTCCATTACAGTTTTGGTTGTAACTATATAGGAACTTGGCACTTATGGATGATCTCAATTTGTCAAGAATAATAAGTAGATAGGCAAAATTATGAACAGAAAAATGGCAAAATCAACTCGCAATGAATACTACATCATCCATAATAATGAAAATTTCCAAATCCCACATTCCAATGATGTTTTTTACTTCTCTAGAAAGTAATTTAGAAAGTCTGCTTTTGCAATCTTTCATATTTTATTTAATTTTTTGTTACTATATGGATGTCATTGAATAGCATTGATTACTACCCTTCACATGATCAACAGCTATAAAAGGGTCTCAATCAAAGATTTCAGCAATTAAAATCAACATCATGCGATATAATGTTTGAATCAAAATGGATACCATGTATGAAAGAATACCTACAGCAATGAAGAAAAAAAATTACCTGCTGTGATCTATCACCATGTATGCTAGTAGCAGGGAAACCATTAATGCATAGCCAATGCTCAAGAGAATCAGCACCCTTCTTAGTCTCCACAAAAACTAATGTCAAAGCTTGCTGAAATATTATATAAGATATGCAATAGTCAACAACAGATATATCAAGATTCAAGAATCAGAAAACTAACAAGGTTACACAATTTTCTAATTATTATTCATCCATGGAAAAGGCTTGTCCAGGATATATCAGGGATGCCACTAACAAGTCAAAGCAAACCCCTCATCCCAGTCTCTAGTAGCAGGAGGTGTTAGGGAGCAAAGATTGTCTTTGCCAGTTTTACCTTGCCCTGAACACCATTCGCCCGTTGTGCATGAAGAAGATCCATGAGGTGACTTCTTTTGTCAGGCTCGTAGACAAACTCAACTCTTTGGACAATCAAATCTGTACTTGAGCCCACTCGTCCAACAGCCAGAAAGATATAAGTTGACAAAAAGTCAGAGGCTAGTCTCTGCATAACAACAAAAGATTGAAATCAGTAGGATAAAATTTGAAGTATCATGAGCAAATCTTTGACACCGGATCCAAGGTTCTTGTACATGATCTGTATCTCAAACCAAATTCTGCCTCACTAAATGTCAAAAACACGACGACACATACAAGACCAAGAAAAACTCTGCAGCAGTATAGGTTTGCAAGCAATTTGCCATTACAGACATTACACCTATTTAGCCTATCAAAAACGACACTCACAGATGTGATTATAGGGATTTTAAATCAAGTTTCTGAAAATAGCATCATCAAGGTTTCTTTATTTTGGTCATGAAATGCAATCTAACCTAAAAGAAATCCTTTTCTTGTCAGCAAGCCGAGTTTAACAATCAGGGTGCCAAAGATGGGCACCGCCTTATATACACTTGGGGTATTCAAATTTCAAAGGAAGTCACAACGTATTTGCTTATAATTATTCCATGGATCGACTGCCTCACAAAAAAAATGGGGAAAAATCTAAGAATGTTTCTATCCAAACACCATAAAAGCTTTAGGATCTCTCGGATGCATTCTCCTCCTAAAAAAATAAGAGAAAACAGACCTGTATCTCTTTCGGAAAGGTAGCACTGAACAGCATTGTCTGCCTTAAACCAGGTCGAGGCATGTCCATTTGTTCCACAATTTTTCTTATTTGAGGCTCAAAACCCATATCCAGCATCCGATCTGCCTCATCTAAGGCCAAATACTTGATCATCTGCAGTGAAACTCTAGCTCTCTCCAACAGATCTACCAATCTTCCTGGAGTTGCCACCAGAATATCAACACCTCTCTCCAGTTCTCGCAGCTGGCCACATAAATATAACAATTAAAAATAGAATTACAGTGGAATGTTGCAAAGTAATATCACTGTATAGCACCACTGCATAGAGAAGACTAAAAATTGAATTTCTCATTACACACTTGCCACAGCAAAAGGCTGAAGCATAAATCTGCAAATAGCAGAGGAAATGATGCACATTCATAACAAGAAGAATTTACTGCTTGATTTTAAAACATTAATTCAACATGACTGCCTGTACAGAGATGATAAAACATCAACATCAACCCGAAGATTGATGAAGTGGCCTCAACCAAAGAACGAGTAAATATAACACCAAGTTGCACATTGACTTGAATTCATTCTAAAATTATGAATAACATCTTAAAAGGTCTCGAAAATACTTGGGCTTTTAAGAAGAGTAAGCTAGCATTATTCCAACTCTTGTAAATGACCAAGCACCAAAACCTGAGAGCATTAATTGAGCAATCTATCTTTGTATGATTCTGTGGAGTGCAAAGGCCTGAAACGTACCAACTTGAAATCTAGCATTCTGGAAGAACCAGTTCAGAGCCTTTGGGGCTTTGGTGTGGTTGGAAAACAAAGGATCCTGATGGTGCAAAGGTAAAGAACAATGGAACTTCTATTTATTTTCTTTCTTTGAAACAAAAGAATTGATGGGTCACACAAAATGTCCAGCAGCTAGGAGATAAGCTTTTCTAATGAGCAGTTGGTTGGTGAATTGAACAGGATAAAACGAGGAAGGATGGTGGTTGGTGAATTGAACAGGATAAAACTAGGAAGGATGGTGGTCTTTATGTTTCATAATAACATGGGAAGGGGCAAGAAATTAAGATCTGGGATTAGTTAAAAGAAGAGTACTCGGAACATGAATTGCAAAAGGTAATGTGGTTGAAGATATAACTTCTATTGTCTCTATAGAAGCTTTTGACCCATTGAAGACTTCTCTAACCACAAGGCAGACTGTAATCCAACCAAGCTGTGATCATTCGATTTCAGAGAATGAAGATCCATGAAGAACAGATGGTTTCTGATGCAACTAAACATATGATCAAATTCTGCCAACTACATTCTTTATCAAGCACAGCAAAGATGAAGAAATGCAACTAGCTGATTATCATGCAATGATTATTCGATGACATGCTGCTTGTTGGTAACTGTATTGAATGCTTTACCAGATAGCATCACCAGTATTACATGGAAAGCATAGCAAAATCCATTATTTTCCAACAGCAGAATCAAGAAACATGCAGCGGAAAATGTGACAAAGTTGAATATATAAAATAGAATCTGAAAGTATTAAGTATCATCAATCAAAGAATGATGCCAGGAGCCAACACGACCAGTTCAAAAAAAGACCCGCACCACCAAGTGAGGGGAGAGGGAGGGAGGGAGGGGGAGAGAACAATACTAAACCTGTTGGTGAATCGGTGCTCCTCCATAAGCAACAACCACTTTAACACCAGTTTGATATGAGAATTTCCTAGCTTCCTCATGTATCTGCAATCATGACTGCAGCATGTTAGATTTCCTCACAATATTGTAAGAAAGATAGAAGCATATCATTTAAACAGCCAGTGAAAAAAAATGCACCTGCATTGAAAGCTCTCTGGTTGGAGAGAGAATAAGAGCAAGTGGGTACACAGTCCGTGCTCCACGAGGCGGCCTTTGTGCACTCTGATCTTGCATTTTCATAATTCCACTAATTATTGGGAAACAGAAAGCAGCAGTTTTCCCAGAACCAGTCTGGGCACAGGCCATCAAGTCCCTGCCTGAAAGAGAGATTGGAATGGCATGCCGCTGCACCGGTGTGGGCTTCACATACTTGCACCTGCGGATATTCTGATTCAATGCATCACCCAAATCAATCTCCGCAAAGGTATTTACAGGTGGTGGCACATTGTCCCCACTTGTCTCAACTGGAATATCTTCATATGCATCAAAATTAATGCCACTATTCTCTTGCTCACTTAGTGGCTGCTCTGTTTCGTCATCATCTCCAAAAGGATTCACTTCTCTCTCTCTCCCACGATCCCAACCACCTCTGTTTCCCCAACCACCTCTCCCACCACCACCACCATACCCACCACGGTAATCATTTCTTGGAACACCCCAGCGAGATCCACCACCATACCCAGAACGATCATTACTTGATGCAGGCCCACTATAGGCAGCAGCTGGTGGATCTGAAGATGGCACACGGTTGCGAAGATGAGGAGGGACGTATGTGGGTCGAGTAGGGGCATTTCCCGAAGTAGTACCAACACTTCCATTGTTAGCAGAAGAACCAGCTTTTGTGCTCTCAGCTGCAGAATTCGCAGCCAAATCAGCCCATGAACTCCTCGTATTCATCACAATTCTTAACCAAAACGTAAAATCTCCAACACAAAATTCCCTTTTTCTGAACAAAATCAACTTCAACTTCAACTTCCACAAATATTCTCTTTTCTTGATATCACAATTTCAACAAAACCCTGAAACCAGACCACAAATTTATCAAATTCACAATCTTTCCAAAATATAAAATCATTATATTTAGTACAATAACAAAACAACATCAATCACAACCAAAATACCCCAATTTGAAATTCCAATTTCTAAACACAACGAAACAAATACGTCTCTAACTTTCTCCAAAATCAAATCTTTCCTCCAACAAACTCTTTTATTTTCACACAACATCAATGTAACAATTGCAATTCCATTGAATCCTCAATCTTCAAAGAATACAATCATTATCGCATTTAACCCAACAACACCAACAACAAAACAAAATCATTTCTCTAATTATCATATCATTTAGTAAGAAAAAACAATCAGAATCACAAAAACCTAAAAATCAAACACAAAATCTCATCCAAAACCCACAAAAATTACAACTGACAAAAAAAGCATCTCAACCAATATATCCCACAAAAAATGCAAACAAAAAAAGTAAAATAACCGCAAAACATGAAAGAATTCCATAAAAAAAATTCTCAGTCATTATATTCCACAAAAACAATGGAAACAAAAACAAAAGTAGAGAAAAATTGACAAAATTGTCCCTGAAGAGACAGAAACCTGAAATGAAAAACCTGATCTGGTTCACCAACAGTCAAAATTGAAATGCAACAACTCTAATTCAAAAACCTAACGAAAATTCTACTGGTTTTTTTAGAGAGAGAGCGAACCTGAGAAGGAAACGGAAAGGAGAGCGAGAGAGAGGTATTTGAAAGGAAGGAAAGATGGTGTGTTAGGAATGGAGAAGATCTAAGAGGACGAAGAAACCCTAAAATTGATGAAGAAGGTGGAGAAAGGAGAAATCTTTTTTAGACGGAAACGCAAAAATATCTTTTGAAGGAAGGAGGGGCTGTGTGTACGCTTGCTATACTAGTTGTGGAGGTTTTCTCTCCTCTCTCTCTCTCTCTATATATATATATATATATTCTTTTAAGGAGAATTTCTTTTTCTTTTTCTTTTTCTTTTTAATTTTGGAGGGTTGGGACACCAAGTTAAGTTACTTATGAGGGGGTGTTTATTGTTTTTTTTTTTTTAATATGTCACTCTTTTTGTATTTTTGATGCTCAAGAAAAAGTGGGGATAATAGAGTCTCCGGCGTATATGTTAAATGCTTAAATCTGATTCGATTTAACAAATTGATTCGTAAAATTGGTGGCTGAAAATTTGATCTAAGTGTGTATTTAATAATAGGGTATAGAATATTTTTATAAAAATATCTTTTAATTAAAAATATATTTAAATAATATTTTTTTTAGTTTTTTTATTTTTTACATTAACATATTAAAATAATCAAAAAATACTTAAAAATCTCAATTTTTTTTAGACTTTTTAGACAAAAAACAATTTGAAAAATTCTTTAAAAATGGGTTCTATCATAAAAATAAACACACGCTAAATTAAATTTAAAATTGAATTAAATAAAAAATTGATATGATAAAACTCCATTGACTAGATTATTGACTTGATCGTTAAAGAAAAAATGGGTTTCCTCCAAATTGTAGAATAGAGTCTCTAACATTGTTGTTAAATTTAATCCAACTTGTTTAAAGTTAAACTAAAAAATTTTGATTTAATAAAACTTGATTGACTCGATTGTTTTGATCAATACTCAAAAATAGATTCTCTAACATAGTTATTTAATCTAACCTAGTTCAATTGGTTGATTTGAAAATTTAGTGGCTCTAAACATGATCTAAGGTGGATTTGAAGTTGAATTAAATAAGAAATTGACTAGATAAAACTTAATTCACACAATTATTTTGATTAATACTTAATTAGATCAAAAGTTTATTTTGACCTAGAAAACCAAATTGTGAACATTGACATTTTTATCAACTAAAAAAATATGAATTTCTTATTTTATATATATATAAAAAAAAATATCAATCCAGGGTTTTAATCGAGTACGATTGTTGCAATCTTCAAGTATGATGACTAGTATTTCATTATTTGGGATTGGTCATGATTTCTACACTGATATAGTATATTTTGAATAAGAAAAAAATATTATTAACCGAAGATTTTTTACCAAATGTTGAATGTTTATGTATGTTTTAGAGTAAAAATGGCTGAACATTTTATTTGTGATGCTACCTACTCGCATAAGATATGGAATGCACTATGTAGAAGAAAGAAAAACATAACTAATTATGAGAGGTGTAGGTCAACTGATCAGGCTATGGGTTTGCTTCCCAAAAGTCACCAGTTCGAGTCCCGCAAATCTCACGGTCACTGGAGGCTTACATGGTCATTAACTTCAGGACCCGTGGGATTAGTCAAAACACGCGCAAACTGGCTCAGACACCCACGTTAATAAAAAAAACTAAATATATGTTGTTGGTACCACTTTTATACCAGCAGCGAACAAGACATATAATATACTAGGTATATTGCCAGCGCGTGTTATCACGGGCTTGTAGATGTAATGTTCCTTGATGATGTTCTGATTGTGAAGACACTTTCTTTTTTAAAAAAAAAAACTTTGAACTACTTAAATAGATGCAGAACTTAACTCAAGCTATGCTATGTTGATTTTTGACCTACGTTGAATGGTTATGTATGTTTTAGAGTAAAAATTGATGAACATTTTATTTGTGATGCTCCCCACCCGCATAAAATATGGAATGCACTATGTAGAAGAAAGAAAAACATAACTAATTTTAAGGGTTTTATCTCAACTGGTCAGGCTATGGATTTGTTCCCCAGATGTCATCAGTTCGAGTCCTACAAACCTCAAAGCCACTGGAGGTTTATATGGTCATTAACTTCAGGACCCGTGGGATTAGTCGAAGCGCGCGCAAGCTGGCCCAAACACTCACGTTAATAATAATAAAAAATATATATGTTGTCGGTACCACTTTTACACCAGTAGCAAACAAGATATATAATATGCTAGGTATATTGCCAGCGAGCTTTGTCAAGACACTTTCTTTTAAAAAAAAAAAAAACTTTGAAATTATT
>Ga0307515_10005871_pt1 | contig 24764 bp, 25 predicted proteins | sample 17_EM_MG_FD_194513 | JGI IMG/M metagenome (GOLD analysis project Ga0307515, IMG submission 194513) | Populus trichocarpa ectomycorrhiza microbial communities from riparian zone in the Pacific Northwest, United States - 17_EM | ecosystem: Host-associated > Plants > Roots > Unclassified | place... | reverse complement strand
AGTCGGCTCGCCACGAGCCTTAGATCTCTAGCGATAATCTTACCTATACATCTACATCTACTATCACTCGCATCCACGTTTGCAACCGTATCCTATAATTACCATACGTATGCCTATGAGGCCGAACACAGGCGTACGTGCCCTTACACTATTATCGCTTTTCAGTAAACGGATACGTTTCGCTCACGGGATTTCGCGAGTTTACCCCCTTTCCAACGCGCCACATCACAGTCAACAATTGACACTACTGCCTGCAAAAGGAGATATCGATGCATGATTTCTGCGAGCACGGATCTTGATCATTTCATTATTCAATTGAGCCACTTCATGCCACCCAGGACGAGTTCAGACCAATTGGCGCACGAGACGCGTCACCGGCGGCGACCATAATTATCACGAGTACAACATACGAATACTGGACACTGCCAACGAGAGAAATCGATATGTTCGAGTTCGAATACCATCCCTACGAGTCAATTGAGCGCGATCATTAGTCGGAGAACCAACAATTAATGGCGCGATCTTACCCTTGAATCGCCAATACCGAGAACCAAAGGCGAAGTCGTGAGATGATTGCGAGTAAGCACAGTTACGACTACTTTCCTTCTAATTGCGCGAAGTGCACCTATCTCAATTTGCGTGAACACCTACACCTCTAGCAACTTCGAAGAAGCCCACTGGCGGAAGCATCCTACGGCCACTGACACCTACGGAGGAGGATCAGCCTACGAAAGAAGCACTCTTACCGCCACGAACGTCTGCACATGCGAAGTGCACTTACAGAGATTTACCCTACGATGGAAGCACTCCCTCGCCAGGAAAGAAATTACAGCGGAGAATCATTGCACAGCGGAAGTGCACTTACGGTCGAGACCTACTATATCAATGATTTCGACTGCAATTACAGTAATGGCTACGGACGCAACAACGGTATGACTGCGAGCAAGTCAATGAAGCCAATCAAGATTGCCTATATTTAGTGCGGGAGACTGGATGTGAATGAGCTGGGTCTTGAAACAATTGAAATGCAGTTTCTAATGGCAACTTTGGACAAAATACAACCGCACTAGATGGCGATGAAATCGAGAGTGACTTTGGAGCCTTCCCCAGCGTGTCAAGTCAATATCAATGCGGAACGACAAGTCCCGATATGCGCATCCCGGAGATGCATGAATGCTTGGAGACGGATACACTACTCGAGTGCAGCCCACCTACAGAGGAGGATCAGTCTACAAATTAAGCACTCTTACCACCACAAACGTATAGACCAGCAAAGTGCACATATGGAGAAGACACCCCACGATGAGAACCTTTCCGTCAATTGAAGCGAACTTATAGCGGCTATACATTGCGCAGTGTGAAGTGCATCTACGAGCACAATTGTTTTGGACAATCGAAGTCCACCTAACCCACTGTATTTCACACAGTTCATGAACTCTATGTTCGAGACGTACACGGAGAGAGGCAACGCATTCGATCTCTTATCCATTGCGGCGCTACCAGCCTCTCCATGGCACCCAGACTGCTTCGGCGACTTGGACTGCCACCAGAACCGGCATACATCGCCACTTTCGGTGTTGTTAACCGGGTATGATGTCGGCGTAAGATAGTCGGAAAACGACAATCTCGTGTTTGTTTATTTGTTTTAATGATACTGTATTCACTCTAATTAGAGTATGACAGGCTATGAGCCTCTTCATGGCGCCCAGACTGCTTCGGCGACTTAGACTGCCATCAGAACCAGCCACCCTAGGTTTTGATAGCCGGGTCATGATGTCGGCGTAAGATAGTCGGAAAACAACAATCTCATGTCTATATATTGAACATTAGGTGCCGGTTGACGAACCGGATGTCGTCATTGTGCCTATGATGGCTTATGATCTCGTACTTGGCCTTCCTTGGTCCCAATCTAGGAATTCTGAAATTGACTGGTCTAAAGGCCAGTTGCTAGGTTTGCGCACGCCGGTTGGGAATTCCGGAAATGAGCAGACTATCACTTCGCTACCCCAGGGAGATGGAAGCGCGGAAGACGGTGCTTGTGAACCACCCCCAGCTGTATATATACAGTTCTTGGGGGCCACCGCATTCGATTCCCTAATGAGGTCGTCGCAGCCTTCGCCATACGATTTGACGAGGCACCGGTCTGCTGGGAGCATCAACAATGTCGGAAGGCGTAACCTCATGAAAACTCGGTTGGACGAGCCCCGGTCGATGCTGAATGGGCAAGCAGGGAGCAGCGGCGGTAGTTGCAGCAGAAGGGGGTCCGCAGGGAAACCCTGACTGACTGCTACCGGCTCGCCGAGACACGAAGGGAGTACTTGGACGACAGTGCTTGGCCCTATTGTAGCGAACCGTTCCGATCCGGGCTCCTGGATTTTCCCTTCCACTGCTTCCATCCTTTCTTTCATCCATATGGCTAACACGCATGGAGCAGATTCAGAGCCGTACGAATCCGTACGGGTCTGCAGTTGGGAGATCATCCCCACAGACGAATGACAATTCGCAGCGGTGAAGCGCACTTAGAAGAGCCGAATACTTATATGCATTTGGAAGCCCCGAGCTATTGTTGAGACTATGGAAATTGGACTTACGAGCGCCGATATGCCTATCCTGGAGATGCTCGGAGATGGATGACAATCAGTCTTTTTGACTATTGCGATATACACGAGGTTATGTAGAATTCTACCCTACTAAATATACTTACTTTCGATGATAAGCTACAAGACTAGCAATTGAGAATGCAGAGATGCAGATAAACGATGTACCGGCGGCATGACTCCACCGAGTACAATCCCGAATACCATTGCAAGATGCCGAATCAAGCAGCCTTAAGGCAGAGATTCCAACGCCGAATCTATTACGAAGTTATATTACCCAGAAGACAATCCCGAATGAGATCCCGACTCAAACTCGGCGATCCCGAGCTTCACAACTACGATGGCAATTGACGACTACAAATCGACTTCCGAATCAAGCCCTTCCAATCGATATTCCCTACGAAGCCGTATGAGATTAGTCGCCAACAGAGCAATCACTTTCAAAAGAGGGGGATGACCGTACAGGAATCGCAACCCGTACCGCAAACAATTACCGTACCGGAAGTGCAGGAACGATGCACCGTGAGACACATTCATCAATTGAGAAGACTAGCGGCGGCAAGTGCACCTAGGGATGAATCGACTAGTGTACTCAGAGATCGACGATAAAGAACGACGATAAGTGTACCGAGTCAAGTGATGGCAAGCACACCAACAGATGAATCAACAAGCACACCCGGAGGAGAGCCAGCGAGCGCACCCCGCGATCAGAGAGGATAAGCTCACCTAGCATACGACGGACGTCCCATATACCTGCAAATGCACCGGAGAAAAGATGATAAACCAAACGAGCCTGATCCATGCCGAACGAGTGGAAATACGGATACCGAAGCAGTTCCGAACGACATTCCAAATGACTGCAATATGGCGACCGAAGCAGTTCCGAACGAGATACCGCGATATAGCTACCGAATTGGTCCTGAACGAGATCGAATATGAGCACCGATCGTACTCAATAGCCTACCGAATGGCATCACCAGAGACAGCCGAGATAACTACCAAGAGATGATCACCGAGATCTCACAGCGACGGATATCACTGCCGAAGGACTCCACATGGAGATCGAGAGGATTACCGAGAGCCCTACCGTACCAAGCCACTGACCAAGAAGCTTACCGAATGGCGTACCGAAGGATCAACAAACTACCGCCGAATGGCATACCGAACTGAATGCTAATCCACCTTACCAGAGACCTACCGAATGACTACCGAGAAGCAAACGGATATTCTACCGAAGCTGCCTACCAAGATGACCACAGAGAGTCAACCAAGAACGCACCAAAGCTATCATCCGAATGACTTTCACCGTGACCCTACTGAATGCGGAATCAAGAGATGGCGAAATCTGCAAATGCAATGTACAATGCGGCTTCCCAAGAGCCGAAACCCGCTTCTATCACTGTGACTATGACCGCCAACTGTGATGCTTACGTGTTAGATATGGATCGATGATATGCCACCTACGCCCGATGCAATCGGCGTCAATTCTGCCACCCCCGAGTGGTCATCGCGAGTGCTTTATGCGAAACACTGTTACGATGCCAGGAGCGGAAGCTCACATGGTTGTCCAAAGTCAAGATGAGATCCACGTGATAATCAACTATTTCACCGACATTACCTGGGCAATTCCGATGATGGTCGATGCATAGAATCAACTTTACGAAACCAAAGCCGAACCGAATTACATGTCGAATCACAGAGAGATTACGATTACAATCTTCAATCACAATTACACCGCTACCGAGCCACGATGGCAATCGACAATCAATATGATGGAGAAGTCGTCGACGGAGCAACGAATTTTCCATAAGAGGGAGATAGCCGTGTGAGACCAGTCAAGTCCTACCGACAAGCTAAAAGCCCACTTGGAGGCAGTCTACCGGGACACGCACCGAGAAGTCGACCGAAAAGTCCTACGGAGAAGTTGAAAGCCTACCGAGAGGCAGTCTACTGAGACACATTCTACTGAAGTCACCTATCAGGAGCGACCTATGAAGTCGACCGGATGGTCACCGAAGCGGACTTCGACAGATGATTACCGAATCAAGATGAATCTACGGATCTACGAGTCAATGCCGAGTACCGATGACTACCGGCTGCAAGATATACTCTACAGAGCATGCGGAAACACTGCACAGAGCTCACGCAGCGCTAGCGCGCTTGAACTTGGTAAGTATAACCATTTCAGAAAAGCTTACGTGTTAGATGTCGACGAATGAGATGTGACTTCACACGATGCATTTGACGTATACGATCTATGATCACCGATGGCTACGAACGATGCCGGCAGCGAAAGCACCCATCGATGCCAAGTCACGAGCGGAAGCTCTACCACCCTGATAATTCCGACAAAGACCTACGCCGAGATACGAGCTACGGTAATGATGGTCGTTCGAGCATGGGTTAGGAAGTCGAGATACGGAGACGAGATCACTTTTGGATGATTCTTGTTTCTCTTTCTCTTCTCTTCTCTTTTCTTCTCTTCTTTGGATCTCGGCCCGGTACAAATGGCGTCGGCATGGGTTTTTACCACCTGCCACTGGAGGTGGAGTTTCCCCGTGCGCCGGATCCGCTGAAAGGTCGCCCTGAGTGCTACCGATCGGTAGCGGGACTTATGATTTCGTACAAGTACGTACGTGGCATGATTGTATAATGCTTCCTTCCCTTTTCTTTCCTTTTCTCTTGTACGGTTTATGCAGCCCAGGAGGTCTGCGCTTAAAGAGGAGGATAATGTAACAGCGGCACGTGACCGAGGCCGGGTAATGGCCATTCTATATAGTCGGCTCGCCTCGAGCCTTAGATCTCTAGCGATAATCTTACCTATACATCTACATCTACTATCACTCGCATCCACGTTTGCAACCGTATCCTAAATTACCATACGTATGCCTATGAGGCCGAACATCGGGGTACGTGCCCTTACACAAACATGCAGGATACGCAGACTGCACAACAGGAGGCACAGTGGTGAAGTATGAAAATGGGGTTGAAGGAAATAGAGGACATGCGGGACACGAACCACCAGGGTGACGTACTGTGGGGCAAGGGCATCACGGATATGGTCGCAAGAGTGGTGGCTGCAACAGAACGGGTTCAGAGATACGAAAGGACAGTGGAGACCCAGGGTGCCGGTCTGGAGGCCTCAATACATGCAGACATGACGCTGACAGGTGGACCACAGAAGCCGGAGAAGCGCCAACATCCGCAGCCTGGACGGCAGCCCAAATCAATGCCAGAACCAAACCCAAACCCGAGGCTGAACCCAGCGCCAGCACCGAGACCAACACCAACACCGACGGCAAATGCCACATCGACACCAAACCGGTTGACCACATATGTGCCAGGCCTCCGAAAAAAGTCTTGGCGAAACAAAAACAGCGCGATAAGTGGACAACAACGATAGCAATTGAAAAACGGACAGCGGCAATCGATTCTGGACGTCGAATTGACCTCAGAACAAGCGTCCCAGTACCAGCGAGACCGCAGGAGGAGGGGGCGCACAATGATCCACGCAATCGAGTGGTTTTCAAGCCAAGTCTTGGCTACAAACGCGACTAACCCAACGTGTCGACAAACGAGCAAGTGACGACAAGGACTAGCCTGGGAGAGGCGTGCCTCACAGAAGTGATGCCCGAAGTCAGACGGAGCAAGAGGAGCGCCCAGGCCACTGGGGAAGCGGTTGTTGGGAGGATCGACGTGCCGATGGATATGGCGTTGGAGATGGCGATGGCGGGGACTCACATCGCCATGGAGACTTCGTGCGAAGACACACATTAGCTGATGGAGAGAAAGGAGAACGGATTGCGCAGAAGGAGGATTGAGGTCCTAGCAACCCCCAGGGCCCTCGGGGACTGGAGGAGCCGCATGCAGCGCGCAGCTCAGTAGCAAGCCCACAAACAAGAATTGATACACCAAACCATCGCAAAGATGGCAAATTCGCTGGAGACACACACTGCACTGCAGGAGGTGCAGTGGCGAGTGACGACATTGTGGTTGGAGGAAAAAGAGAAAAAGCAGGTCGCACACAACCAGGATGACTTATTGTGGGGCAAGGGCATCACGGACATGGTCTCACGAGTGGTGGCGGCTACAGAGCACGACCATCACAAGGAGAGCACAGCGGGCAGCGAGGACTGTGGACAAAGGAGTTGTTGCTGTCGAAGAGAAAAAGTGTTGGGAAAGGCTCAAGATCAATGCAGTACCTCTCGTATGGTAGATGGGAAATGGCACGGAAGGCATGCAGAAGCTGCGAGAGGAATTTGAAGCAGAGAATGAAGGCATAAAAATCCCGACCCAAGTATGGTGGCTGGCAAACCCCCGCAAGATCAGGGGAGAAGGCAAAATTGAGAGATCGCCGCATCATGGGTTGTCATTGTTGTGAAGGGGAGCAAGGTGGCACAGGGTTTGGTAAAGAAGGGCATCAAGGCAGCGAGTGTGTGGTACCAAGGTGAAACGTATATCATCGCGGACAGTGACAGCAGATGTGAGCGCTGCTGTGGATGGCGTCACATCGAGGACAAGTGCAGCAACAAGTCCAAGTGTGGCTACTGCTCACGTCATCACCAGACACGCGACCGCCAGTGCAACGTTGCGGGATGCACGGCGATTCAGGGATCGCTCTCCGGTTACACACTGGAGAAGTGCCCCAACTGCAAAGGAAAGCACATTGTGTTCAGCAACAGATGCATAAAGAAGGCCGAAGCGGCCGGAGCAGCGCTGCAGAGTAGGATGATAGGGCAAGAAGGATGGGCATTCATGAACGCAACACCTGATGCGGCATCGCGGACAAACTGAGTGGTGCTCAGTTCTCCACCCAACGGGGCTGCAGAACAATGGGGAGAGGGGGGAAGCGGAGTGGAGATGGCGGAAGTGGGGGAAAGGACGCAACAGGGGAGGGAGAAGAGGTTACGAAGGCCGAGACTGCTAACACGACCACGACTGACACTGAGATTGGAGCTGCGACTGACATGGAAGCCCTGGCTACCAATGACGAAAGCAATCCAACACAATTGGGCTAGGTGATACAAGTGGGCAATGATGGCGCTGGTGATGCGAGTCGAACATAAGGCGGACGTAGTGTGCTTGCAGTAGCCACCGAGAGACAGAGGAGGATGTGGGAACAGCCATTGGCAATATGAAATCAGAAAAAACAATCAGTGTGGACAGCGATAGAACAGGGGAGCGGCCTGGTGGCTGATGAGCGGACGGATTAATGCAGGGTAGCTAATCACGATGTAATTGTCACTGATGTCAGGGGGAGTGGGGAGAAGATAACGAGGATTGTCAATGTGTACAATCAGAGTGACACGCAGTCGGGAGAGAGACAGTCACGAAAGGTGAACAGGCAGAGTGTCATTTAGCAAGGCGGAATTGTCCTCGCGGGGGACTTTAACGCCCACAGGAGTCGATGGGACCCAAGGTGCCGCATCCAGCGGGATGCTGCCTTCTGGGAGGGAGTGATTGACTAGATTGGACTGGAAATTGGAAATGATGGCCGATCAACACACTACTGGACAAGAGAGGGCCACGAAGGCGAGTCGATCATTGAGTTGAGTTTGGCGAACCGTCCGACGATGAGAAGGACAGTCATGGCGGATGACCATGCCACCGGATCCGACCACCAGGTCATAGAAAACGAGATGATATCAGATGGGCTGGAGGAGCCAGATCACGAGAGGGTAGTTGCGTGGAACTTAGCTGCAATAACACTGGAGGACTTGAATGCAGCAGAGAAGTTATGCAGGGAAGTTGCAAAGGAGAGGGCCCACCATAATGCAGGGGGCACAGAAGGCGAGGTGCAGCAAGAGGCCACATGGTGTCAGGAAGCAATGAGCAGCTTCGTCAACGCCACAGCAAAGAAGCTCAGAATCTGTGCCAGATGAAAGAGGTGGTGGGACGCAGACATCAAGGACTGGAGAAAATCGGTCAGAAAAGGAAACAGAAGACAGAATTTAAGGGCGACCGCCAGGGCGAAAGCCATGCTCCCAAGGTCGATTTGGCAATCCAACATCACATTGTGGATTGAGTACTTGAAGTACATCAGGGGAGCTGAGGTGTGGAGAGCAGCATGATATGCCATCCCATGGGCAGGCATGACAGTGGAGGCCCTAACGGACACAGCTGGTAAGGAGGCAAACACAGCCAGGGAGAAAGAGGAAATGCTGAGGTGCGACTCTTTCCCTCCGGATCACAACAACCAGTACTCAGAGTTACTCCCAGCATGAAGCACACACATGAGCATCACCGAGCAAGCAGTTGAGTGAGCCTTACACTCTCAATCAGTCAAAAAAGCACCGGGCCCAGACAAGATGTCTTTTAGCACTATATGGCTACTCTGGAAGTTGGATAAAGACAGGATCATGAGGCTGACAGGGCAGCCATTCGCACAGAAAGGCACCCAGCAGTATGGAAGGGGGCAAGCAGGGTGGTGATTTGCAAGCCTGGCAAGGACTACTATACAAAGCTGAAGACATACTGCTCGATATCGCTGCATAGCTGCATAGGAACTGTGGTCGAAACAGTATTTGGTTGGCTGCTGCCAGAAGAGGCTGGAAGAAGAGGACAACTTGGCGATGGAAAATTCGGAAGTTGGAAAGGGCGGTCAGCCATTGTTGCAGCGGCCTTTGTGGGCCACCATGCTCATGTAGCCTGGGTGAACGGCCAAATTAACAGGCGAGCTTCTAATGGACATTAAGGCAGCCTTCCCAAGGGTGGCAAAAGGAAGGCTAGTCAATATAATGAAGGTCAGGCAAATTGATGGAGACCTTATATGATGGACGGGGACCTTTCTCTCAGATAGTACTGTGGAGATGATAATGGAAGGCAATAGCATGGAACGACACCCAGTAGAAGCAGGTGTTCCGCAGGGCTCACCTGTGTCACCGATCTTCTTCGCCATCTTCACATCAGTATTGATGAAATGGGTTGAAGAGTATGTATCAGAAGCCGAAGGGCTATCCTTCATGGATGACCTCTGCTGGGTGGCGACTGGCAGTGATGTTGACCATGCCATCATGATACATGAGAGATGCGCAGCGAAAAGCATTGAGTGGGTAGGCAGACGAGGGATACAGTACGACACCGCCACAATGGACGCGGCACTATTCACACGCAGATGAGGCCACAGGAACCACCTACGGACACAACTGACAGCAAAGTTCAGGATCAGCAACATGGTCATATGGTTCAACAGGCAGGTGACACACTGCCTCGGCATCTGGATGGACGCACACCTAACGCTCAAGGTTGACCACAACCGATGCATGAAAAAAGCCAGGGCAGCATAAGCTAGACTCCATACCCTCACAGACCTGCATGGGGTAGTACCAGATAGAATAAGAGACATCCAGGTAGCTTGGGTGCAGGCTGTTGTGCTACATCGGAGCGAGCTGTGGCGGGATCGCAGTGAAGCAGGCATGCGAGATGACTTCCAGCCTCTCCTTAATCGACAAACCAGATCTATCCTGGGTGTGCTACCCACGACCCCGTGGGAGGTATTAAAGAGTACCTCACGGCGTAGACCCACACCAGTAATCTTAGAATCCATTCAGCAGTGTATTGCAGTGAAGCTAGCAAAAGTGTGCAGCATCAACCCAAGGAGCCTACACCAAAACCCCTCTTCCGGGATACTGGTATGCAGAGCTGTGAAGACACAGCACAAGCACGGCCAGACAACAGTAAGCCTGATCTGGCTGGCCCATGGCGCAGATTCTGTGGTCCGAACAGTTATCCTGGATGACGCCACCGTACCCAACTGCATCAGCAACCACCCTAGTTTCCGGCTAAAACACCTGGGTGTTCAGGATGGTTCTGACGGCTCTGACAGGACCTCGTACCCTCTGACGGAGAATTACATTCATCCCATTGCCTACTCACCTCCATCACTTTGCGCCTGGTATACACACCATCGCAATGACATGTGTGTTACACTCTTCGCAGGGGCTGCAGTTATGCTGTAGCCATTCACACAAAGCCTGGCGATGTTTATGCGTTTCTTTGGCCGATAGCCACATTTTACCTCTCCGCTATTGCTATATATTGGATGCCGCACTCGCCCCATATATGTTTAGCTTTGAGATTCTGCCACATATTGCGATACAGCCCGCGCTTCAAATACCTCACTTGCCTTTGCATTTGCTGAGACATTTTCCTATTTTACATGTCTTAAATCGACAGTCCAATCGTCACACTGACTAGTACAATGCGCTCAGTCCTCCAAATTCTGCATTGATCCATCATCGGCTTGCAATTCTTCATCCTCCTCATCCGCATCTGCATCGTCGACATCGTTACCCTCATACCCGTTCACATCACTGGCTCCCAGGTCAAAACTCTCGAGTTTCGTTGTCGGCCGTCGTCGCTGGCTGGTGGTGGGGATGGCATCACAATCATCACTTTCATCACCTTCATCTTCGTAATCCCCGCTGCCCACTGGCATACTGAATTGAAGTTTGCCATCCGTGCAATTGTTGTCTATCAGGATGTTTGTGTCAGTGATTTTGATCTCAGGCTCCTCGAGCACCACTTTGGAGGGCAAATAATCAAGAAGAATAGCATTCTCAATACGCACTGCTTCCACATTGATCACCACGGCAGGCGGTGGGTCCTCCACCTGTTGGATCTGACGCTTGACTGTAGCAGGAGTGTTGGTATACACCCTCTGTTGGTAGATCTCCGGTAGTGTGTTCCAGGTATTCATCAAGAATATATATGTGTCTGCAACGCCTGGTGAGGTTAACAACTTGCGAGCCATTACAGCGCAGCAGAATGCGATCATACCACGGTCATTCTGGTGGTTGAAGTAGTTCGAGCTATCGGGTCCGTCCACTTGCAGCATGGACTTTGAAGCTTTCGGATGAACACCTTTGTTCTTTCGCGACTCCTGTAGAGCATGGCACAATGCGCTGCATGTAAACATGATCAGTGGTAAGGGTGTGTCACCGTCCTTGTCGTTAATGATGGAAATATAAAATCCATCTGCATACTTGCCGCGGTTATTCCGCCGATGATAATATAATGTGATGTACATAATCTCTGGGATTGCTTGCGCCAGAAAGTTAAGTCGACGCTAGCCATTCGTTATCAGTTTTCGACTCTCTCTGCATTGGATTTGGACCATGTACTCCACCTTCCATACACTCTGCTAACGGAAAAAGATACTTATTTTCTGCTAGAAGGGAATCAATGAATTTGAAACCCTCTGTGCCAGATTCAAAGTAGTGGAGATCATACAGCACTGCAATGTTGTCCTTTGCTGATTGAATAAAATGGGATTTAACGTTTTCGACTTGTGCACGAACCTGGTACCGGTTTGAGCGTGTAATATCCACCGTGGGCCATTGATTCAGCATACCTCTTTCAAGATCTCCTTTGTGCGTGCCTCTAATGGTATGGACCAAATGTTGTTGTGCCGCATACCGGTGTCCCAGTACGTCTCAATTATGTGCCAGTGTGGGGTTTCAGGTAATGCTTTCGCAACGTATTGCGTTGCATAACATCCCTTCTCCAAGTCTCTTGCACTCATAAACAGCCATCTGTTCCACATGTAGAGCTCCAGCAGCCTGCCCTTTGCAGATACAAGACACGTCATCTCTGAGTGACTAAATCGATGGATGCTGCGACTGCCGGAGACCATTGATTGAGGTGTAGACAACCTCTGCAGTTGCAATTGCCACTCCCTCTGTCTCTGATTCTGTTCGGTAGCTCACGTTCACAAAGGATTAGAAATGATCGCGCAGGCTTCACATTTCAGGATGGGGGTAGGCAGGTTTTCAAGACCTCTGAGAGGAGTGGGAGTGTTCGCAATGCCTGATGCAGGGCTGGATACAACAAGACACGTTGAGTCAGTCTGTATGGTTCCGCTTGGAGCTGGTGTGTTACGACTGCTTGAACCCGGTGTGGCTGTTGGAGTCATTATTGACTGTCGCTGTGTAGCAGACGGGGTGGAAGTCAGGCATTGAGTGATATCTACAACGCGAGAATTATTCAGCGAAGATCAGGGGGTGGAGTTCTGAGCTTGGATTGTAGCGGGGACGGAACTCCCTCCTTGAGAGGAATCCCTCTCGCCAGCTGCTACGGACGGGCGTCGCTTCGCAGGCGGAAGTTGAGAATACCCCGAAGGACCACACTGTTGTTCATTCTGACCATTAACAACACTTCGAACATTTCTTACGACCAGAGTTGTGTCAGGGTGAGGGCTTTTGTAACGCATTATCCGATATATATTTTCGATGTCAAGATGGTAGGAATAATATGCTCTGCATGAATATGCAACCGCAGGCGAGGTAAACTCCGATTTGAGCGACAATGGACGGATTCGACAAAACAGGGAGGCACAGTGTAGACCGCGCTAGACTCTAAACCCTGACCATACTCGGGGACAAAATCCCTTCAAAAGCATTCAACTATGCGGGTAACTGTCATCAGATTAAACTCAGATTAATCTGAGCGTTGATATTCCCTGTTACAGCAACGTCTGAAGGTCAATTTGCACCACTTGAAGGGTGTTACTGCGATCTTGGCGCGATTATCATTGTATTGCACTTGTTCTTGGTACAATACTTCGAACCATCGATTGTGTATCTTCTCAGCTTCCAGGTGGAAATCCCCCTTTGGCAGAGCGAAATGCCTCGCAAAGGGAACAATGATGTATTCTCTATACTATCACATCAGTTGCGTGTGCTATTTCCACTGCTAGGTGTTGGGAGCTGTGTTGGATGGTTGCACAGTGGGGACAACTTGAGAATTACTCAGTTTGCTCCAATGTGAACCAAATGACAGGAACTCGAGTATATACATCCTTTCTTCCCACCTACTTCTTGATTCTCTTTTCCTCCCATATGAAACACAACGCCACCAATTAAACACACCACCAGCATCCTGAGGTATATCGACATCACGTGACGTGGACAAAACAATGCATCTCATTCCAAAATTCACCCGATAACCTGCACAACTTTGGACATTCACTCTAGGTTTCCTTCTGCTATGTTCAACTGTATCGGAATGCTAACGCCCCAGATGTAGGTTCATCCTCAACTCGCAGCGATGGCACCACAGGGCAGCCGCAAAACACAGGGGAAGGCAACAGCTAGGGCAAAAATGCTGACATCGGTTAAAAATCGACGCCTGTCATTTGATCGGGACCGTATAAAGGGATTCATCTCGGAACACATCTGTGGACTCATACGGATATATAGTGTTAGCAACGGTTCGGGGTTACCCGGCTTCGGTCCGGGTTGGAACTGGAATCGAGGCCCCGGTCCGGGTTAGGAACCGCCAAGGAACCCGACCCGCTGTGTCTTGGCGGGTTTGTTACCCGGACCGGACATAGAACCGTGGGTTTTTGGCCGGGTTGGAACCGGACCGCGGTTCCAACGATACGGTTCCTACAGCTTTGGCTCCAATTAAGTATTTGAGTTCTGATCGTATCATAACTTGCTCAATATGCAGATTGTTCAGTTCTAGCCGCTCTTTCGCCTCCTGCATTCGGATTACCAATCCGACTGATATTCGTTGAGTGGTTGTGAAATAAGGGCCGATTTTAAGCGAAATTGACGGGTTTTTAATCGCGACTCAACGAATACTTATTGTATCGCAAATCGGAAAGTGGGAGGTGAAAGAGTGACTAAAACTGCACAATCTATGTATTGATCATGTTGTGATACAATCAAAACTCAAATACTTAATTGGAGCCATAATTGTGAAGTTGAAATGCCGGGTTTTTAGTGGTAAAACCGGCCCAATTGCAACGGTCCGGGTTTTCGTGTGGTAAGAACCGTTGCCACGGTTCGGTTCCGGTTCCAACCCTAACCCGGAACCGTTCTAGCATTTTGGAACCGTTGCTAACACTACTCAGAAGGCTGGCCGGAACGCCCTCCTATGGTCTGATACTCTCCCGAAATTGACGCATCTAAGTTTACGCTGCACATCCTCTCAGACACTCCTGGAGGCTTCCAGTAACTAAAATACATTTCCTGAGGTCGACCGAGAATTTCACTTAGAGAGATATTAGGGGAGAATAGTGAGCAGTCGCATGTTAATATTTCGTCATAAACAGAAGTATACCAGGTGAGATGCACTATTCAGCAAGATATATCTATTTTAATATAATGAAACCAACCCATGGGAGAGTATTACTTTGCCAAGCTTTGCCAAGGGGTTCTTTCTACATCAGACCGACCTGCAGCTATTTAGCTGAATTGATTATTCATTCAATAATAGATAGCGGCAGATTTTGAACATACAATACATTAAAATGAGCGTCAATTGAGTATCAATGATTGTTGCTCATGTAACTAATGTAATTGGAAAGTGAAATGGTCACTGTTATGCATAACCAACCTCCTAGCGGCCTTGATTCGCAAAAAAGATAGCAATACGCTTGCAGCCCCCTTCTCAAATGAACATCAACTGAGCGTCAACACTATTTAGCTATGTATCTTGGGTCATCTGAATGGAAATGTGTAACAATAATTCTTTTACAAAGTACTGGCTGCTTGTTCAGTCAAAGCAGTGCAGCTTATCTTTATTACCCCATCATGACAATGAATGTCAATGGAACATCAAAGATTTTTTGTATTGTAAGTCAGGTGACTAAAAAGTTATTTGGTAGTAGTTACATACAATAGCAGTATTGGCAGCCTTGATTGGCAAAAGAGTATGCGACAAGGTTGCTGCCCTATTGTGGAAATCAGTGTCAACAGAGAGTCAATGATTTTTGGTCTTGTAAGTTAGGTAATTGAATTGTCATCTGGTAGTAGTTACATATAATAGCAGTATTGTAAGCATTTATTGGCAAATGAGGAAGGGACATGGTCACTGCCCTATTCTGAAAATGAGTGTCAACAGAGCGTCAACAATCTTTGGTCTTCTAAGTAAGGCAATTGAAGATAGATTTGTCCAGGGCTATGCATGACCGACCTATTGGCACCATTTAAATGGAAACGAGGACGCTACAGGCCATTACCCCATTCTGAACACTTTGTTACCCCATCATGAAAATGAGTGTCTAATGACTTTCAACAACTTTTGGTTTTGCATTCTAGGCAATTATGGCATCAGATGTATATCAAATCTTATAACAGGTGTATTGACCACCATAATTGGCAAAGATGCAAAATCTAGAAGGAGAAACACAGAGTCCAAAATAATCGATATTGCAAACTGCCAAATATGCCAAAAGAGATTATTCGGAGTTGAATAAGCAGGTTTCATAAGACACAATTATTGGGCAGCAAAAACAAAAGCAGTATATGAATCTACAAATGAGCCTTCTGTACGACCCACTGACAACACGCCCAATCCAGACAGGTTGTGAGATTTCCATCAAACAGTACCTGAATTGACAGTTTTAGTCAATTAACAACCTGGACTCCCAATTTGGCAAAGGTGCTGTTCCACCCCAGACCTGGACCGGAGGCAATGCTCCAGAACTGTTTACAACACAATCCACTGTTCCATTACTTCCTTTGTTGTTATCTCATTTACCTATTTCTTTTTTGGTAAGTCTTTTTTCCCACCTTGGTAGTAGTTCCTAGTAGATTCTTGGTAGTAATCGATGTATGTTTGTAAGTCATGATTAATACTATACAACATGCAGTACTTTACTCTAACATATATTCCAAATAATCTGATTTCAATTTTGTATACTTTCTATTGGATTCTTTCAATCTATAGCCAGACACCATTAGTGCAGCTTAACAGCTTCTAGGAATACCAAAATGTCACTTCTGTGAAAATTAACATAGTTGTTGTGCTGAAAATGATCTTTTAATGTAGTAACTTAGGAACAGTACCTCTGTAGCAATCACCCTCTCAAGTCAAACCAATTTGACAATAATTGATATTTATCCTACCATATTTAATCTGATAGTAATAGTTGTGTATCTTCTGAACAATTAGTAATATAACATAGGTGCTTAGAAGGTCAGCAAAATCTGCCATCTTTATGAACTCTTTATTACATTTTCTTCTTGTTTAACATTGGACCCTTTGACATGAATCTTCAATTGACATGTAAGCCTTGGAGTTGTCTATTATACTGCTGTCTCTGTTATTCTCTCCATCCTGTTGTTGAGAAATTTCAATTTTGAAAAAAATCCGAGATTGGCAAGACGCCCCCGCTAGTAGCATGTTAGGTGTGGGCACTGAGCGTGTCCACCCCCTTAATAAGACGCCTCGGCTGTATGAATGAGGTGAACTACGGTCGGACTGAGTACATTGAGCAGAAAATTTGTCGACAGAAGGTCCTTATCAGACATATTTTCTTGGTCTTGGCATTTGTGGATAATCGGTGCAATGTGCATGTTTCGGCGCTCAATCATGTTATCGATTGTATGCACAATACATATAGTCGTCGGTATGTATGCATATACACAGTGGACGAAGAATTGAATACACAATAAATAAAGTTACATGCATACAACTGAGCATGTGTAATGGACACGGGTGTTTTTGTTTGTTTTATTCATACTGTATTCACTCTAATTAGAGTATGACAGAGCCTGAGATAACCCCTCTGCCTCTAGGCGAGCCGGCAAGATGGCGGCGCTCCCACCTGCTACCCAGACAGGGGCGTTTCGTAAATGCCGCACACCCAACAAATGTAACCTGTGTCACCATTGGAAGCATTTCGTGCAGGGATATCAGGCCAACACATCAACCCACCCACACCTAAAACCGAAACTGTACCATTGGAAACAGGTCCTAAGTTTATGATTGGTTAAAATGGATCACCCAGCAGACTGCACCCTTCAGCCCGTTTCATCAGTTTTCCGAATACCATTTTGGAACCAATCACATACAACAATCTCGGTCCTCTCCGCTGTTTTGGTTGGTGTCGGAGTGAATGGGCATCCGAGCGACACGGGATTAATTTCTATGCGAATTAATTCAACCTCCACATGGTGGCCAGTTGAGATGTGATGCCACGGGTGGAGAGGTATTGTTCTGGTGCTGCATTTAAGATGCCGACCAGTTATGAGTGCAGTAATTGGATGCCTTGGTCGGGGCGGCAGTAAGTCAGTGGCGGGTGGAGGAATGTTTCGGCTGGCGGGGGTAATACTGGCGCAGTTTATCACCGTGAAATACCTAGCCTACTGTGATATGGCATACCTGTGTTCCTAAGCGACCAGGCCGACCTCCATTTCAATGATTCCAGTAGTCCGGGGGTAGACTAGTCCAGACTAGACCGAGCCCTACCCCAGACCGGGATCGTTCGGACTAGTGCAATAATTGCTCCATTTGAAAATCCTACACCGCCGAGAGCCTCCCGGCCGGCCGCGCCTGGCCACTTAGGAACACAGAGGCATACCAGGAGATGGATAAGGTGAGGAAGGATTCAGTTTCCTAGGATGCTGATGGCCGAACGGAATGGTTGACCTGGTGGTGGTGATGGCTGGAAATGATTCTGTATTGTTCAGGGCTCCATTGGAAGGGAGTAGTGGGGTAAATTAACATATTTTCGTGGCTGGAAGAGGCTAAAGTTAACAGGAGTGAAATAAATAAAAACAGCTACAAATTCTACGATACAATCAGGCTTCCCAATAGTCCGAGTGTTCAGAGCCGTACATCGTCGTCCAGGGCGGGATAAGTGTAGAGACACCCAGGGTCCAAGTGGAGGTTACTGCTCCCTATCTCAGGGTTCTTTATATTAAAAACCTTTCATTTTGTAGCAGATTATATAGCATACAACTGTTGTATCCCAATACTAGGCACCGAAACCTTGTAACAGGTGTGGATGAACAGAAGTCGGAGAAGGCCAGTGACCGCTACATAACTCACTTCACCCAACCATCACTCGGTTTACATTCGGGCCCAGTAGTCCCCTAATCCGTAATCTCTCCGCGCGACAATTTGTAGTCCGGGATCGGGGAGACATCCGCCCGCCCCGCATGGACTTTTGGGTATCCTAGATACAATTTAGCCCCATACTGAGAAGTCTGCATTGGTATCCCCCAAATAGTGGAACACGCTAGTAGATGTAAGCCAACAAAATAAATTTAATATACATCAGCCCCCGAAGTAACTCAAATTAATCTACCATTAACTTCTCACAGTCTGTGTTACGCTTTCTCCTCCGTCGCCGCAAGATATATAGAAGTATTACTGTACATAGTATGAGAACCACAGAAACACCGGCATAAGTCAAACGGTCTTTTATGTTCCATGTTTTCGCAACTTCTCCATCAACTTGGGCGTGTTGCACAAGTGGAGTGCTATAAAATGACTATTTTCCACACCTTTATACATTAGCATAACCTACCATAACGTGATCTGACAGGAACTGAAAACTGACCGTCAGTAGGCTTATAGGCGCATAAAATAGGCCAATATAGGTGGCAATCTTCATCATTTGTGAATCAAAAGCTGTAGTAGCAGCTATTTGTATTAACGAATTGGAGTTTCTACGATGATGTTCATCATTTCGAAAAGCAATAATTTTCAAGATCTAGAGATACTGTTAGCTATCCCGGACTGATTCGATTGGGGTAGTGGACATAAGAAGCATGTGTCCTAACCAGCAGACGAATATCCTCAGACAATCCCAGGTGCTTTTTCACATTACGGATATGGCATCTTAGTTTTAGTTCATATTGCTGGACTTCTGCTTGAAAGCGCGTGTGCATTTGATGTATATCAATTCTTCGTTCTTGCATTTCATTGGCATGTTGTGATAGCATTGAGGCGATATCAAGGTTGGATTCCAGCAATGAGCCTGCATCCTCTAGTTTCCGCCGTAAGTGTGCCAAAGTCTGGCTATGTGACACATCTAGATCAAATTCCGCATACGGTTTTGGAAATGATATGGTTCGGTTCTATAAATCATTCTGAATTAATAAATGTCGCGTCTAGCACATGACATCGTCGAAGAACTTTTGGCTTCAAGTGCAAAACATTTCATAGAGGAGTTAGAGGGCTTACCATTAATAACACCTCCTCACCCAGATAGCCGATATAAGGCCCCCAGTTCTTCTCACAAGAAAGTAAAAGGTGCATATGTATGTCCATTGGGTGATCATTTGTGGATGGCCCTAACCCGTCACTATTGAGTCTGTCCAGGTGAGATCTCGTTCCGCTCGGTACATGAATGAAAATCCAAGTCGAGGCATTTGTCCGGTTGGAGTAATTTTGATAGACAGAACATTGGCGAGACGACCACGGATCTTGTAACTCATTTCTACCGTGCTTTTCAAAATGTCGTACGTTGTAGCTGATCTCTATAACACTGTTAGATATTGAGTACCACTAGCCATCCACTTCGGACGTACCAAAAATCGCCGAACTTTTATTTTCGTCATGCACATGTCGACAACATCCCCCACTAAAATATTCTGCTGTCTTGCAGGTCTCGACACTGAATCCGAAGACAGACTCTAAGTATTTTGGGAAAATTTGATAGAAGTGACAGAGCATCTTAAACATTTGGAATGAGATCTTAAGTCTTGTCCATGAATTTCGCCGAGATATTATACTAAACACAAAATTAGCCAGCCATCCATATTTGATGCTATTGGTTTCGGATGGCTCACAAGAATTTTGTGCTTCTGGCTTCTACCGCATCTATTAAAAACTCTTCTAATGAGGTAATCGAAGAAATTTCGCGCGTTTCCTCTATCGATTTGTTAATCTTGGTCCGCTAAGTCGGTTGGGGTTTCATAAGGCATACCAACTCCTTGGATTGAGACTTCCAATTTTATTGTCGACGGTTCACTGGCAAATAAAGAATCACTCTTGTGTTCCAATTGCGTCTGCAAGTCGTATACATCATCCACCCCACGCACAGATCGAGGAAGTGTGATCGGGTAACCCTCCCATCCGACCATTCGCTGCTGCTACGGGTTGACTTTGTTATTCTAAGCTCTGCAGAGAGGTATTTTTATTTTTCGCACTTACTAAAGTCATAGAGATTGAGCTTGTAAGATGCGGTGATGTTAATGGTGTGCTGAATTGTGTATATTTTGGCAAGCTTTGGAATCTTGGCTGTTATTTTATCGTGATTGAGAGTGTTGCGGGGCGCATTTAGACGCTGTGCCGCCTACCCCCAGTGCAGCCTTCGGCTCCATTTAATCTGGAGCCATGGGTGAACGCCTTGCAGCTATTGACCATTTCCGGTAACCGGTTGCTGCAACATATGATGCTTACAGCCAATACCAAAGATTTCTAATTGGATTCTGAGTTTGTTGGCAGTTAGGTTAATGTGCCTTGCTGTGTTGGCTGACTATCTCTCAATACCGGCTGCCAACTCATTCTGCACAGGCAGACACACAATGAAAATGGCCATTAGCTCGTCGGGTATGCAGTGTAGCTATTAATCAGCTCATGCGTTACCACACCCACTGCCTTGCGAGGCGCAGTGGGGGTAGATAATGACATAGTGGCGGAGTCAGTGTGGGACAACTATTCCACTGAATCCGATCCTAGTCATTCCCACAGTGTGCTTTTAATTGCGAAAATAGTTCTCGCCATTCCCTGCTTGGCGTAAACTTTCCTATAAAACCACAGTGACACAACAGCATTAACTAATGCAATGCGACTTCGGTCATAGCTGCTGCAATGAAATTTAAAATTACCAACTATTCAAAGGGATTGTCGCGGCCAAAAGCACACTACTTTTGATTTGTGTTTTTGTCACCCTCGCTTAGCAAAGTCATGCAACATTTGAAGCGAAGTTGCAGCTCAGAGCCGCAAAGGAATATGAAATCGCATAAATAATTTAACACTGATACCTTGGATCCTACTCTAACTCACAACATCGCGCAACTTAAGCTCTACTCTCTAGAATATCGGAAAGTGTCATCAAATTCGTAGCTCGATTATACAACTTTTAGCGACTTTTGAGTTGACTTTGCAGATTGCTGTACGTTAAAATCACTTTACCGTAATCTCTTAATTAACTTTGCCATGACATGACTTGCCGATAGAAACCTAACAACTTACTATAAATACGTATTTTTTTGTTATTGTTGTTATTTTTTTTTTCGACCACGACCTGCATTGAGCTGCTCCATGGAGGTTTTAAATACCGATAGCTAATTATACTATATAAACCGCGGATATAAGGTACGCACCCGATTACGTTTGATTATTCTAGCATCATGTAATGGTTAACCCGAAAATTGAAAATGCCACGCCCGTCTAAATTTCCTGTTGCGTAGAGGCCTTTCCAGATACGATGAGGTAAGCTAGCAGGAGTGCGTACGTCGATATGCTTTGAAATTTTTCTATATGCTTATTCAATGTACGGTTTATGTGGTTGGATAAATGCCAAGAGCCTCCCATGTTGTATCGCCGTCCGGACAACCACAGAATAGTAGCTACGCAAAATACTATCTTTTACTTATATAAGCCTCTGATACATTGCCAAAGAAGGAAATCGGAAATGAATTGTCACTGTGATGATATACTCCATGGAGAAGTTACGGAAGCACAAAAAAAAGCCATTACCCCTGCAGGCTACAAATCTGGCAGCATATACCCAAGTATTTCCAACAAATATGAAACCAGAACCGCACCCTCCACCGTAAACACACCCTCTCCCCTGTCACCCACCGCCAGCGCACATGCCGTACCCAGCCGTTTTCCACCAGCATCAACAAACCTATATACAAGATGTTACCAATTTCCTGAGAGGATCAACAACTTTGTCTTGAAAATCTTCAAGCACAGTCTTTACCCCTTCACTCCCCAAGTTTTCCCCAAAGTCTCCAAGAAGACATGCAAGAGTAACATCTCTATAAGTCGCTCCCATAATGGAATCCAACCGTGGTGCATATTTGTTGATAAGTTCATGACGAAATGCCGATGGGTTTGACTTGAGCGCTCGATTGTGGCTGAGATATATGTCCAAGGTTGTCCAACTACCAAGTTCAAGTAGCAGAATGCCTACGCTGTAATAATCGAAAGTCTCTCGATAATCTTCACTAGGGGAGTAGTCTGGGTGTTGATAATGCTGCAAAGCTAAGCCGATGTCTGGCCTCTCGGTTTGGCATACTTCCGTCGAAGACCTCGAATAACGAAAATTAATCATGTAAGGATTCAGAAAAATATTCGCAACCGTAGTGGTGCTTCGCTCTTCTACAAAGAATACTACATTCCTTGAGTTGATGTTTTTGTGTAGCCATCCCACGATGTGAAGCTTCTCGATACAATTGACAAGTTTATATGCAAGCTGAAACCTCTCTCCGAGTGGAAGCTCATTCTTTTTACGCGAATTGAGCACATCGAAGAGGCTCATAGGAACAATTTCCCGAGGTTGCATTGCTTGCCGGGGGGTAGATGCGGGAAAGGCCCAAACAAAAACATAGCCATAATGACCAGAGACCCCCGAAGAAGGTATTGTGAAACCAAGGCATTCCAGGACGTGAAAGGCGTTAAGATTCGAAAACACCTCGGCTGTGAGCTGCATGCGCTGTTCTCGTCGTAGTTCTGACATGTCGTCCCTGTTCGCAGCGGGAGAGACTCTTTCAACAAACACTTGTTTGTCATCATAACGGCCAATCGAAAGCCCTTCACTAAAGTTGGATTCAATTTGAAGTGCATCTGAGTTCAATCTCAAGTCTTTTTGTTTGGATATTGCTAATTCGGCATCCTTACTATCGTGATTTGTCAGGCGTAGGATTTCTTGCTTGGTCGATGCCATAACACCAAGTTCAGAGTATTGACTAGACAGCTTTCCAGACTCGATGTCATGGAGACCTTCGGGTCTTCTATCCAGCGAATCCACTAGCCATACCTGCTTTACCTTCTCTCGCTGCACAGTGGGAAGTGAGCGCCACATCTTGTCTATGAGCCCCTGAAGCTCCTGGTGAAATGGCTTGCAGATTGAATAAGCAACTGCCGAGGGCGGCACGGTTTCGTCCGCATTCTTATCAGGATCGGACCCTTCGCGTATCTTGGTGAGAATATGATAGAAATGGTTGTATCGACTACTGGCTATTTCAATAGCATCGGCGGAAACGCTGTATCCAGTAAGTTGTAAGACTTTACCCCATGCAGCAAGACGCGCAATTTCATTGTGGATCGTTGTGACTAATGAAGTTCCACCTCCTTGATTCGACGCAGCTCCAAGGTATCGGTACAAATTATGCTCTACAGCATTGAAGAGAGCCGCGACGCTGAGAAAGGAAAATTGCTGTTGGACATTCACCGCATTAGGTCGTTCAATGGGATCAATTTTAAGCATCATGTCGGCTGCATCCAGTAAATTACTGAGCACCCTGTTCTGTGACTTCCTCTTGACAGTTTTTAACCAAGAAGTAACCTGCGGTCTCAGACTGTGTCCGGTAAAGAAATAATGATCCGTCATGTTTTCTCTGTATGCAGACCCCAACCTGTGGTTCCGAAATCTTTGAACGCCATCCGGGCCACCGTCAATGTATGCAGCAATTTCAGAAACCATGCACCCAAATGACCATATATCTAAAGGGCGCCCCACGTTTTGGTGCCTCAAGTGTTCATCAAGACACTCTGGTGCAACGTAATCTCCTAGGCCTGCTTTCCACTGTGTTCGAGAACCCTTCTCTTCTGGCTTCAGCTTAGAGAGTCCAAAATCTGCTAAATAGAACGTTCTGGAATCGACCAAGACATTAGCAGGTTTAAGGTCATGGTGATATCCGATCCGTCCGAGCTCCATGTCGTGATCTCTTGCGTTGAGATTCAGGGAGTGCACTGTTTCTAACGCCGAAGAAATGCCTTGTAGAGCGGTGCAGAATGTGAGATCGTTCTTAAACTCCCCAAAACGCTCGGGGAGTTGTAGAAAATGCTCAAGGTTCATTGGAAGGAGTGGAAATAGGAAGTGATGATATCCACGGTAGCTATAAGAGGCAAAGAGTGGCACAATATTGGGATGTCGAAGATGGTCCAAGATTTGGAGGCATTCTTCTTCCCATTCGACAGAGATACCATTCGATACTTTCTGTAATGTTTTTCTAACGATAGAAACTTGTGACATCTGCTGAATAACATGGGTTAAGAGTTTGCTTTTGCGAATTCGAAAGGTAACGTACATCGTCTGAAAAGATAGTTTGCAATGACGGTACTACCAATGATTCCACCAGTCCGGACGGACCCGGTCTGGGGTAGGGCTCAGTCCGGTCCGGTCCCACCGGAAGGTCGGACTGGACCGGGCCCCAGACTGGCAGTCTTGGACTGGACGGGCTTGGTCTG
>Ga0307515_10005870_pt1 | contig 24765 bp, 5 predicted proteins | sample 17_EM_MG_FD_194513 | JGI IMG/M metagenome (GOLD analysis project Ga0307515, IMG submission 194513) | Populus trichocarpa ectomycorrhiza microbial communities from riparian zone in the Pacific Northwest, United States - 17_EM | ecosystem: Host-associated > Plants > Roots > Unclassified | place... | reverse complement strand
TATTGTTCGTACTAACTTAATAGCACGAGTGAGCCGTATCCCGGGGCACGAAATACGTATAGTATTTGTAACCGACTACCGGACCTTGCATATTACCCTGTTTCACCTGCGTCAGCACTACCCTTGCATGTCTCGGATATGGTTCAAATGAGTCATGGGCTTCGGAGTTCGGGGTCTACTTTCATGTATTTATACCACATAGATTTACAATCAAGTTGCTCATTCAATCCTTCACACTGCAAAGCTTACAGTTATGAGCCCGGACTGCCTACCGTACTGCATCTGATCTGTACATTCAGCGCTTACTAAGCAATCAATCTGCTACCTCGTTCAAGAAGTCACTACTTCTTCCACCTTTGCAAGTGTTTCGAGCCTCTTCCGGGTACCTCTCTTGTACTCGTGATTACCTTCATTTACCAAACGGACGGACGATCGAACATCGCATCGAACATTGCATTAAACATCGATCAAACCGAACCGAACCTGACCGTACGAACCCGACCGTACGAACCCTAACCTCCTTTAACCCAGATATACAATTAATCAACAAAATCGACCTACCTACCACAGCGTAACGACCTCATATGGCGTCCAAGTGAGAGCCCAGCCAGCGCGATTCAGAGCACGGAGCCAGAGCGAGATGCCAGAGCACGGAGCAAGAGCACGGAAGCCAGTGCAATACGCCAGAGCACGAAGCCAGTAAAAGCCAGATGCAGAAGCTAGCTTGGATATACTGATGGTGAGAGACAAGGATACTGGGTAGACACAAGGAAGGCACCAGACAACCGTTCGAACGACTAGCTAGCGAACACCAGAGCCTCAATATAGGCCTGTCACCAAATCAAATCAAGGCCTCCTGGGGAGGCACCAACCCCACAATCAGTCGCAGCTATCACGCTGTAGACGCCTTCCGTTACAACCAGTCGCAGCCATTACGCTGTAGACGCCCTTCCGAAACGCCAGCCTACATTAGCACCAGCCTCATCGGCACCAGCCTCATCGGCACCAGCCTTATTGGCACCAGCCTCATTGGCACCAGCCTTATTGGCACCAGCCTCATCGGCACCAGTTGCGACGACCGCAACGTCACCAAATTCGACGTCTTATCGTCACCAGAGTCACCAAGTGACTACCTCCAGATCTACCTCGATTACAGCTCATATGGCTACAGCCCAAATGACTACCTCGAACACAGATCGAACATCTACCTCGAGTACAGATCGAACGTCTACCTCGAGCACGGATTGATTGACTGCCTCGAATGCAGATCAAATTACGACGCCTTTTTGAACACAGTCTCCTAAGAGGCTGGGGAGGACACCTTTTCGAATATAGTCTCCTGAGAGGCTATAGAGGACATCTCTTTGAATACAGCTCTATGTCCAGAGATATAAAGCTGGGGAGTATAGTTCCTGCCTTTATTTTTCTTTCTACAGCTTTGACTACACCGTCAAATCTGGGGGGGTGTGTAACCGACTACCGGACCTTGCATATTACCCTGTTTCACCTGCGTCAGCACTACCCTTGCATGTCTCGGATATGGTTCAAATGAGTCATGGGCTTCGGAGTTCGGGGTCTACTTTCATGTATTTATACCACTTGATTTCCATAGATTTACAATCAAGTTGCTCATTCAATCCTTCACACTGCAAAGCTTACAGTATTGTATGCTCTTTAGGATAGTAGTGACTGTTAATTCTATTAAGGTAGACTACGTGGTCTATATACTAACGTACTCCCCCCCTAACTAGCTAGTGTTTCAGAAGTGCACTAGACGCGTAAGCGAGTGGGTATACTAAACGTGTAAACGCGTACTTAGTGTATTAAACGCGTAAGCACGCGGTTAGAACAACAGGTGCTATAATTATATACTAGCGGTACTTAGAAAATGGAACCACTTACGTATAGCCTCCGTAATTGCCTTAACAGAACCATAAAAGACGTAAAAAAATACATAGGAAATCCTCCCCAAGGTGCCGTCTGGTCTGCCTTCTAAACGGTACTCTAAGCTAGCCGTAAGTCCTGCTTACGGTCCGTAAAATAAACTATACGGCCTTCTAACGTGCCGCAAGTTAGATCTTAAGGGCCGCTAAGGCGCTAGTGCTAAGCGAGCCAATGGCGATTTTCCATCCCGGGGATGGAAAATTGTGATTAGTTAATTCGACCACCGTGGCAGAATAATAGGCCGTATAAGCCGTACGGCCTTCTAACGGGCCGTAGACGTACCATAGATACTCCGTTAGTCTCGTTCTACCCATTTTATAACTTCTAGGTTAAGCCTATTCGTATTAATTAGGGTTTTAAGGGCTTAATACGGCTTTGCCTTAGTTATAACGTCTACTAGGTTATTTCCGCCGCTAATCCATTTAACCTCTATAATTTTACGTCGTTTATAGGCCTAACGTAAGCACATTAGGTTGACTATAAGCCTCTTCTCTTATATCGTACCTAGTTTAACTAGGTAGTTATAGAGGGACTTTAAATTAGTGCATAAAACTAGGGGTAACTGCTCCAGTTGTAGAATCTTCTAGACCGTTAATTTAATTGCGGCTGCTATATTAAAGCTATAAGCTAATGCATATAGTTTAGAAGCTAGTACACTACGGGTTACTTATTTACACTTAATTAAAGACTAGTGTAGTATATTTGCGTCCTAATTATAGTCCGTAAGTATAATTACAAAGCCGATTTATAATAATAGGTCTTTATTATTGGCAAAGGAGGCGTCCGTAAATGCCAGTAAGCTAAGGGAACTTAGGTCTAGTGGTACGAAAGTAAGTCCCCTTACTGTATTGTTAATTTGCCACTAAATACGCTTATTAAGCTACTTAATATTTTCTTCTTGTGGATCTACTGCCTGGGCCGCAAAGGATAAATTGTAGGTAGATTTAGGTTAGCAGACTGTGGCAATATAGGCGCCTCTTGCACGCTATGCAACATATTAGTCCTTTATATTTACGGTCTTATAGGTCTCTCTATGGGAGCTAGTAAGGTCCGTAGGCTTTACTATAATAGGCTTTAGGTTTTAAGCCTAGCGCTCCTAAGTTAGCTTAATTAGGTTGCCCTTTTATATAATTAGGCCTCTATTAAACTTAATCGGATTCTACTTAGTTAACTACTCTTATAGCTTTACTAAGAACTTAGCCTTTTGTAGTTTAGTTTCTTTAGCGTCTATAAAGGTCTAGTCTGCTAGGAATAGGGTATCGTCTGTTTAGAGTCTAATAATACTAAGGCCGTTTAATGGGGTGTATAAAAGGCAAGGGTTGTAGGTTAACTATTCTATTTTAAGTTTACTAACGTAATACTAGTGGTATATCTTAAACCAATGGTTTTTAGCTTTTGGTACTCTATATATATCACGGAGTGAGCATAAGTAGTAATAATATATAACGAAGTAGATATTATTAAGCTATATACATAAACTGTGTGATAAGGTTAAGATGTTGCGTAAGGAGAGAAGGTAGGAGATTGGGAAGAAAGGGCATATATCGTTAACTTAGTTACTTAGTCAATACGTGCATAGGGCAGAATAGGGTTTAGGTTGTGGTCCTGGCAGAACTTGGTAGGATTTGGTGAAACTTGGCAGAATATAGCAGAATGCTATAGATTGCCGCTAGATTACCGTTAGATTGCCATTTTACGGTTAGTCTCTAATTGCTAAGTTGGTGGAAATAGGTAGACGTATGTAAGGTGTTATGGGGGTGTCCCGTAACAGTACCCCCCCTTTAAACTCAAGCTTCTGCAAGGTGGGGCTGTAGTAGTTCTAGATAGAGTTTGTGAAAGTCTTCTGCGGCTTATGTAAGTCCTATAGAGTTAATGGGTTCCTATAAGGACTTAGTAAAGCCTCTCTATTTTGTAAGATATATATATTGGCGTTTCCGTTTGTTATACTTAATATCATTAATTCTTTTAATAAAGTACTCGTTCTCACTATCCACTTTGACTAGTAGGGGAGGGTCCTATATTTGTTTAGGCAGGGCGTCTAATACGGGGGTAGTAGGATAGAGGACTGACGTGTAGAATATAGGGTGGATTTTAACCGTATTAGGGAGCTTTAATTAGTAGGAGTAAGAGGAGACGACCTTCTTAACCTTATAAGGGCCAGCGTTCTTCTAATTAAGTTTCTTAGTAGGTTGTTTCGTATTTAGATTTCTTATATTTAGCCAGACGAAGTTACCAATTTGGTAGGCTAGTGCTGGGGTTCGTTTCTTATTCGCTGCGGCTTTATAGACAGATTGGGCCTATATTATTTTATTAGTAAGGAACTGTTGTAGTTTCTCTATCTTTTCTACGAATTTGTTTACTTCTATAACTTGTAAGGCTTAATAAGCGGGGCGAGGAACGTTACTAAAGGGTTTAAAACCTATTTGTAGATGCTGGCTGTAGTTAGCTAGGAACGGAGAGACCTTTATAGTTTCTAAAATGGAATTATTTGCTATAAACTTAGCGAATATAAGCCAGTTAATTTAGTTATCTTATAAGTATAACGTGTATATCTAAATATACTACTCCATTATAGCATTTATACGTTCCATTTAACTATCCGTTTCTAGGTAGTATGCTGTAGATAATAGTACTTTAATGCGGAGTTGGGTAGTTAGTTCTTTCTAGAATGTAGAGACAAACTGGCTACCTTTATTAGAGATAATCGTTTTAGGGAGTCCGTAGAGTTTCTATACGTAATCTAGGAATAGCTAGGCGATGGTAGGTGTTAATATATTAGGGTAGGCGATTAAGTGTCTTATTTTAGACAGTCGGTCTATAACTACTATAATATTCGTGCAGCCTTTACTTATAGGGAGATTAACAATGAAGTTGATTAAGATATCCTTCTATCTTTAGTCCGGAGCAGGCAGTGGCTTTAGAAGGCCGTTATACGTCTTATATAAAGCTTTAGCTCGTCGGTAGATATGGCAGCTAGAGACGTACCTTTATATTATATTATGCATGTTTAGCTAATAATATTCTTATTAGAGCAGTTCTAGGGTTTTTTCTTGGCCTAGGTAGCCGGCTACTGGTAGATTATATACGTGTTTAAGGAGCTTAAGCTTAAGCTTATTATAATTAGGGACAACTAGATAGTTCCGGTAATATAAGCGGTTTCCGCGGGCTTCGTATTTACTTAGAGAAATCTTTTTAGAGCGTCTGGTGCCATCTTATATTAGCTTAAGCGTCTCTTAGATAAACTTATTATTTGGGTATTTGTCGACTATAATCTGCTTAATTAATTGATTAGTTATTTTAAGGATAAGTACCATAAGATCTTTAGTAGGAGGGGTGAATAGTTTAGGGCGAAGTAGGGTCTAATTTTGGTAAGAGCGCGCTTCTTTTAGGGCTAGCGCGTCTTGCGAGCGTTAGGTTAGGGTATTAGGCTTCTAACCTTAGACGCCTAGGTAGTATGTAATTAAGAATTAGAAACGAGATAGATATTCTAACTAGCGGGCCTGATGATAACTTAGCTGTTTTGTGGTTGTAAAGTACTATAAGTTCTTATAGTTGCTAAAAACCTTAATTAGAAATCCGGCGCCTTCTAGTTCAGGTCGCTATTATTTAAAGCATCTAATAATAGCTAGTAATTCCTTATCGTAGATCTTGTAGTTGTATTTAGCTAGGCTTAGTCGTTTTAAGAAGTATGCTATAGGGTATAATACTCTATCCTTATTATATTAAGATAGGATGCCTTTAGTAATATAGTCAGATAAGTCGGCTTTTATAACACTTATTTGGTTTAAGTTAAAGTGTTAGAGCACGGGCGCAGTAGTAAATATAACCTTTAGATAGGCAAAGGCCTTCTTACATTCCTTATTAAAAATAAAGACTTTATCCTTTTAGGTTAAAGCTATAAGGGGTAAAACTAGGGCGGAGAAGTTATTAATAAACCGTTAGTAGAAATTAGCGAATCCTATAAAGGCTCTTACGTCCTTAACATTCTTAGGTTCTTGCTAGTTCACAATTACTTCGACTTTTTTTAGGTCTATTTGTATACTGTTTATAGAAATAAGAAGTCTAAGGTATAGGACTTCTGTTTTATAGAACTTACATTTATCTATATCTAATTATAGACCAGCTCCGTATAGGGCTTGTAGGACAAGGTCAACGTATTTTTAATATTCGGTTAGGTTATTACTATATATTAGGATATTGTTAATATAAGCAGTACAGAAGATATCCAGGTAGGGGCGTAGGGTGTCGTTTATATAATGTTAAAACGAGCTCGGAGCGTTTGCGAGGCTAAAGGGTATTACTAAGTATTTGAATAGTCCATATCGGGTACGAAATGTAGTAAGCTATTTATCCCCTTTTATAATACGGAGACGGTTGAATGTAGAGATAATATTAAGCTTCGTATAGTAACGAGCCTTACTTAGTTGGTTTAGCGTCTCTTATATTAACGGGATTAGGTATTAGTTTTTAACGGTAACGGTATTGAGAGCTCGGTAGTCTATATAGAAGCGCAAACCGCCGCTGGGTTTCTTAACAAAAATCACTGGTGCGGCTATAGGCGACGAGCTTGCTCTAATAAATCCTTTACTTAGGTTCTCGTCTAAATACTTTCGTAGCACTTGGAGTTTATTTTGGGACATTCTATATAAGGGTCCAAATCCGGGCTGCTTTCCTTCTTTAAGTATAATCTTATAGTTATATAGTTAGTATTTTGGTAGCTTATCGGCTTCCTTTCGTAAAAACGCATCTAGGCGATAATAATACTCTATTAGTACCTTCGTGGCAGGGTTAGTATGCTTCCTTAGTACTAAGGCCTTCTTAATATTGGCTATTGTAACAGCGAAGATTATATACTTAGGTTTCTTAGCAAGTTGCGCTAACGGGGTAGCTCCAATCATATGGATATCTAGGGTACCGAGCTCGCTCGGATTGCTTATAGTTTCTTGCTTAGGTTTAGGTTCAGTATCGGGTATAAAGTTAGTATTAGATTCGGGTTTAGGTTCTTTAAGAATCCTTTTTATAGTAGAATACTAGTCCTTCTGGTATTTTTATATATTAAGCTTAAGCTTCTACTTAGCTCGGGGCGGTGTAGTACTTAGGGTCTGTTTGTAGGGTTTAGTGAAATTTTTAGATCCTTAATGGATATTAGTAGAAATCTTACGTCGGTAGAATTTGGTGAAATTCCTAGGTTAGTAAAATCTGGTGGATTCTTTAGGTGTAGGGTGGATAGTTATAGAAATTTTAAATTAGTAAATTCTGGTGGGTTTTTTAGATTTTAGTTTTAAGTCTAAGTAGCAAGTTATAAGGCACTTCTGCTTGCAACAGGAGGTAGTAAATAGAAGCTTAAGGTTGTCCTAATTAATAGTTACCTTATATAGCTTTATCTAGGGTTATTTAAGAATTACTAAGTAACCCAGGGTGGTAACAAAAAGTTTAATCAATTCTTTGTAGTTTAGGTATTGGAGTCTTAGGAATACTACGTAGGTAATACAGCCTGAGACGGTGCGTTTGCTATTAAATCTAAATATATTAATATGCCGGTCAAGGGGGGTTAGGGTAAAACCATTATCTTATACAAAAATCTTATTAATAAATCCTATACCGCTAGCTCCTGTGTTAATTAGGATTTAAGCGTTAGCCTATTAACCATTCTACCGAAGACGGCAGTTAATAGTTATGCTATGGTCCTAAGAGTCGGAGTTTATAACGTTAAATATGTTTAACGAGATCCTATGGCAGAGCCATCCCGGAGAGCGACTTAGCTTTAGGACCTTCCTTTTAGAGGCAATTAGGGTGGGGTTTTTGTAGAACGTCGGCTGTAGCTTCATCCTTATAAATGGTGCTTGCTAGACATAGGGCTGGAACTAGGTAGAGATCGGGGATAGTAACCGGAAGATCAATACGGTAAACAGCTGCTAGTATTGGCCGTTTGTAAATCGTTTCGGGGCATAGGTAAGGGGACGAGACAATATTTTAAGATATAGTCCTTACTTCCACACTTAAAGCAGAGGCCTAGCTTAATACGTCTTTTTTATTTAGGGGACCCTAGTGGGGCGTACTCTAGGGTTCTAGTGTTAATATCTATAGCATTAGGGTGCTTAGGCTAAGATAACTTAGTAGACGTTTACGGGGCTGTCGTATTATATTAAGGGGCGTATTTTAGTATTAGGCGTAGTATATAATTATACTATTTATTAACGACGTTTACGTAGGCGTTAAGGGCTCCTAGTAAGTCTACGCCTATTAGGGAAGTTTTCAGTTCAGGGCTTAGAAATTTAACGAGGCTATTAATTAGTGCGGAGTCGTTCCAGCCTATTTCCCTTACGTAACAGTTAAATTTGGAGAAGTATACTAGGAAACTTTTCGTTCCTTAAGCTATATAGTTTATCTTTCTCTAGGCAGTAGCTTAGCGGTTTGGGTCACTATATAAGGCTTTAAGAAGTACAACTAGGCTTTATACTAAGGTTGGCTAAAGAGGTTTAATAAGGTTAGCTACCTCTCCTCCTAGTTAACTTAGGGCGTAACAGAGTTAGTTAGCTTTGGTTAGGTAACGGTTAGCGTTACTAATTAGCTTATTTTTTAGCTAGCTTAGAAATAATTAAAGCTTTTATTATTTACTAGTAAATACTAGGGGGTCGGGTAACCGCTCGGATTATTACGGTGTAGTAGTTAGTTTAGGGTAAATAGCTGCTATAGGTTCAGGACTCGCGTTTCACGTGTTTAACTCTAGAGATAGTATTCGGTCTTAGGGTTCTAGTATAGGCATCTTAAGGGTACGGACTTCTTCTTAGAGGGCTTTTATTATTTTCTAATACCGTGCTTCTTATTCGGCTTATTATTAAATTAGGGTAACTTGTTATTATTCGAGGGCCTCTATAAAGGACTTCTATATGCTTGCCATTTGTTCTTAGAGGATGGATATAATATTAACGGCCGTTACGGGGGCTTCAGGTGCGTTTTCTATTTTAGGTAGTAGTGTAAGTGGTTAACGCAACGTAGTATTACAGAGTAAGCATAAGTGGTGATAATATATAACGAAGTAGATATTATTAAGCTATATACATAAACTGTATAATAAGGTTAAGACGTTACGTAAGGAGAGAAGGTAGGAGATCGGGAAGAAAGGGTATATATTATTAACTTAGTTGCTTAGTTAATACGTGCATGGGGCAGAATAAGGTTTAGGTTATAGTCCTAGCAGAACTTGGCAGGATTTAGTAGAACTTGGCAGAATATAGCAGAATGCCATAAATTGCCGCTAGATTGCCGTCAAATTGCCATTTTGCGGTTGGTCTCTAATTGCTAAGTCAGTAGAAACAGGTAGACGTGTGCAAGGTGTTATAGGGGTGTCCCGTGACAATATAGAGGTTTTATAACCTATAAAATTATTCCTAGTTATAGATTAAGCTTAAGCGGTAGTCGTATAAAGATATCCCTACTTAGGTAGATATTAGACTGCACGTAGGCTTATAAGATATCCCGTAAATATAGGGCTACGGGTTTAGTTTGCTATAGTCCAGGCATAAGTGCAAGTATAATCCGTTAACTAACTCATTAAATTATAGGCGATTGCGTAAGGACTAGGTCCTTTCCTTAGTCATTATAAGCTTATATAATAAGTCTTAACTTTTCAAAGGCTTTATCAGTACTAGGGTGCTTAATTTCGTTAATAAAGCATAAGTTAAATATACGGACGCCTTACGGAACGTCTCTCTCCGTTATAACCGCAAAGACGCCCTTTTTAAGTAGTCCGTTAATCTCTTTGCGTTATAAGTCCGTAAAAGGGGTTTCCTATACTAGAACTAATATATTCATAGGCAGAGATTACCTTACAGATATTCCTGCGGAGGTTAGGTAATTCTCTATTATAGGGTTCTTAGTTATAGGGTGCTTTTAGGGGCATCCTTAACCACGTTTTACGGCAGGTTTAGTAGGTTTAGTAGGTTTACAAGGGACTTTTATAGCAGGCATAGGTGCTTCTAGTTTATCTAAAGGTAGGGGTGCTTCTAGTTTATCTGGTTTAGTAGGTGCTTCCAGTTTATCTAGTTTAATAAGTATTTCTAGTTTATCTGGCTTAACGTCATAGTTGTCTTTAGGCCGAAAGTAGGGTTTTACGGACGTGCTTCTAAAGCTAGTTAGCCCGCTAGGGAGTTATACGCAGCATATCTTTGTTTCTACGGCTAGTAGGCAATAAGGTCTATTCCAATTGCCGCTTTCACGCTATATAAGGACTTTAGAGTTAAGCGGGAGGTTATATACTAGGGTTGTATTAGGTCTGTTGCGGTAGTATAGGGCGTTATTAATAGTTTGTTTAGCCCGTAGCTTAACTATCTCGGCTATTGCCTTCTATATTGCGGCTGCTCGTTCCATAATAAATGGGGCAAAAGGATCCAGTTTACTCATCCTTGGGTAGGCTCCGTAGACTAAGAGGGTAGGTACTAGTCCGTTCGGGCTAGTAGTGTTATTAACGGCTTTTACGGCTATCTGTAGAGCCAGTTCCTTATAAATGTCCTTATATTCGTCTATAATAATCTAGTAAGCTCTCCGTAAGGCTAAATAAGCTTACTTAATAAGCCCAACGGACCAATGCGCCTCAACTAGAATGGCTTTTATTAATATAGTTATAGCCGTAATATACTACTGGAATTCCTTACTAATAAAGTTCTTACCGGCGTTATAGGTAATATACTATGGGGGTTTAACGTATATATCGATCCAGTAGGTCCATAAAATATCCTAGGTATACTTTACGGATATATTTTATAACTAACAGGCGGCTTAATAACGGGTTGCCTTATTAATTATATATAGTACTAGGCTACCGTTAATATACATAATGTCTACGTACACTAAGTGGTTAAAGTCAAGATCCTTATAAAGGGTAAACTTAAATCGGCCTAGAGAACGTCCGTATTTCTAGCAGTAAAAGCAGTATTTAGTTAGGTGGTTAATTGCCTTCCTATTAACATCGTCGTATCCAGAGCGTTTAAGGACTCTATATAGCTTTTTAGCTAACAGGTGACCGAAACGGCGGTGCAGGCGGTAGATTTCCGTACTAGTAAGGTAGCACGGGTTATAGTCAAAAGATTCCTAAATATACGTCCGTAAGGTCTCTCCCTATATAAGGAACGGGTGTCCAAATCGTCGTGTAATTGGTAGGGTAATATACTTACTTCCTAGGGTAGTTATAGGGCCAATTAGGGTGTTCGTAACGTTATTGTAGTATACCTATAACCTGTCTATATCCGCAAGGCAGAGTAGGAAAGGGGTATCCGCTTTTACTACGTGGAAGTTAACTAGGCTAATTAGAGTCTTAACTACTACTAATCCGATTAATATAGTTAAGCCAATACCGAATTAGACGGTTACAGCCCCAGTTTACGTAATATTAATGTCCGTATTGTTATTTATGGTGGTCCTATATACAAGGTATTGTCTATAGCCTACGGTAGACTTCTTAGAGGTACCTATGTCGATTATAACACCGTAGAATTCCTTAGGGGTATAGCGTTCTATAGTAATATATACAAATAGGTCCTATTTATAATCTATAATGTCCGTAACGGGGGTACTTACGAAATAGTTTTTAGGCGTAACTAAGTGTATAAAGGAACGGTCGGCTAATACGGTCGTGATATTAAAGGCTTAGCTGTCCGTAAAAGGTCTAAAAGTAGTTAGAAATATCTCTAAGGTCTCTTATTCCTAAGCGTTTAAGTTAAAGTCAATTATAAGGGCTTCTATTAACTTATTAGGGGGCTCTTCTACTTCCTTTCCTTTATATTCTAAAATAAACTAGCTAATATAGCTATTAAGTCTCTTTTTAGACTTGTTATATTCTTCCTAGGTATACCTTATAGACTAACATCCTTCTTTACCGCATATAAAGCACTTCTAGCTAGTTTATCTACGGGGGTATATTTTTGTACGGGAGTTATTACGGGGGTTACAGGTAGGGCCTAGTTAATACGGGTACTGCTAGCGGTAGCGGCGGTCCGTAAAGTAGACGTCTAAGTCTGTTTATAAATATTAAATATCCGCAATAAAGGCTTAAGTGCTGCCTAGTGGGTTTAAGACTTCGTACGTTATAATAGAGGAGCGTAGATTATTAATAAGGCCAGCTAAGGTGTCTATAGGCTTATAATAGGCGTACTTATAGGGCTCTACTTCCTAGTAGGCCGTGATAAGTTTATTATACAAGAAGTTGTCTATTTAAAGCTTAGCGTTAAGGCCGTGCTATAGGTGCCGGAGGTCTTTAATAAGAATTTACAGGCACTCTATAGTCGATTTTTCAGTATTCTTATTAATTACGGTCCATAGCTTGGTCGCATTCCATTAGGTAAGGATATCACGCCTATATTCCGGTTCTTTAAAGTAGTTACGGGTAGCTTCGCATAGCTTATTAAAGGGAACACTAAGGGGGTTACTCTTAAGGTTAATGTAGTAGTAGTTAAGTGCTAGGCCGCGCAGTATAGTAGAGTAGGCTTAGCTAAACTCTTATTTAGGAATATTAGCCTTTTAGCAAAGGTCCGTAAAGATAGTTAGTTTAAAGTTAAAATTGTCGTTTTCACCACTATACTTAGATTCGTCGGTATAGAGTTTAGCCAGGTTAGCTAGTTCCTTGCCATAGGTCTTCGCTTAGGTACATTACGGATCTATAACTTACGGATCTGTAGCTTACGGATATATAGCTTACGGATCTATAACTTAGGCAGGTTACAGATCTATAGCTTTATTAACAAAAGGGTTTTAGTCCGTATTTTGGTTTATAGGGGTATTATAGTCCGTAACTTAGGTACTAGGTATACTTTAGCCCGTAAAATTAATTCTAAAATCGCTTAGGTTTATAGGACAAATTTAGTTAAGTAGGTTAAATATAAGGCTAGCGATGCTATTAAGTTTAGGAGAAGCAGAGAGATTATTAATGGCTTTAACCTAGTCTAGGATTTTCTCTTTAGTCTATTCTATTTAGTCCTCCTCCTATATTATATTATATAAGGACCGTACAACAGTAACTTATTTATTCTTTTTAACCTATACACCTTAGTGACGTAAAAGGGTTCGTAGGTTATAGATAGTAGTAGGGTTATAAGCCTTAAGAATAGCTTCCGTAAAGTCCGCAAAGTCTTCCTTATATTACTCCCATAGGTCGTCGTTTAGAAGCTTATAGTATCCGTATTTAAGGATTTTAAAATTAATATAGTCGTTAACGTCGTCCATAGACGTGAGGTCGACTCCTTAGCTCTACTTCTTTTAACCTTCACTAATTTGCTTGCTTATATCTACCATATTGTGTAGCGTTATATGTCTATATAAGCTATGGCGGGTTATAATAGCTTATAGCAGGTGGAGGAGGTCTTATAACGGTCCGTAAAATCAATTAGCGGGTCTATAATAGTTTAAGGGGTCTTATAGTGGTCCGTAAAGGCGATTAACAGGTCCGTAACGGTTTATAGAAGGGTAAGGGGTTTCCATAAGGTCCGAAGAGGTTTAGGATTTAAGGGGGTTAAGAATAAGGGGTTCCGTAAAGGTTTATATTTACATCTATAACTTCCAGTAAACCATACTAAGACTTAAATAAGTATATAGAGTTAGTAATAAGTCCGTAATCCCCGACTTCCAACCTTCCAGTAGGTCGTACTAGGAGTTTAAACGGGTGGTCGCTATCGTGTATCGCTTAGGGGGAGGTGTTAAGTAATTGCTAATCTATGCGCGCTTACTGATCAGTGTTCGTACTAACTTAATAGCACGAGTAAGCCGTATCCCGGGGCACGAAATACGTATAGTATCGTATGCTCTTTAGGATGGTGGTGGCTGTTAATTCTATTAAGGTAGACTACGTGGTCTATATACTAACGTACCCCCCCCCTAACTAGCTAGTGTTTCAGGAGTGCACTAGACGCGTAAGCGAGTGGGCACACCAAACGCGTAAACGCGTACTTAGTGTATCGAACGCGTAAGCACGTGGTTGGAACAACAGGTGCTGTAATTATACAGATATAACCTAGCAGCTAAAAAAAGACCTAAAGGGTTATAAATAGGCTATATAGCGCTTTTATAAGCAATACCCTAAGAAGCTAGGACCCCCAAACTAGGCATAAGATAAGAAAAAGTTATGCTAAGGTCGTAGCCAACTACTATGTTAAAATTTATGGTAGTTAAGATGTTATAGAACTTTAACCGGCGGTTAAAGTTATCTAATTAGCTAAATTCTTGCTAAGAAACGCCACGCGGATTAATTTAGGTGGCGGTATAGAGTTCTACTAACCTTACTTACTAAACTAACTAATTAGGATTTTCTATGCCCGGTATAGAAAATCGCTATTAGCTTAGTTAAGGGTAGTAAGCGGAACTAATATCTTTATAGTAAAAAACAGGCGACCCTAAATACTACCTATTTTAGAGTTATCTATTTAGTTTAGAGACTAAAATATCTAGGGGAAAAGAGTACTATTACGGCACTAACCTAACGTATACTATTTTATACTGTCTTATACTATTTCCTACTATTAGCTAGCCTACTACTAGTACCTTAGCGGCTAGCCCTACTATTTATATATAATACCCCATTTCCACCTTCTTCCCCTCTTTATACTATAACGTAGTTATTTAGTCTACTTTATTATAGCACTATAATATAGGCCTACTTTACTTAAGCCTAGGCCATTTCTCCCTTGTAGTAGTTAAGTAGATTTTTTATACAGTCTATATACTAGTTAGTAAGTAGCATTTTAAGGCGTTTTCTATATAGCTGTTTCTTATTAATAGGTTCTAGTAGCTCTATACTAGATTAGGGGTAATAACCCTTATTTATAAAGAACGGGGTAAGTCTTATAGTGGTTATATTAATCTAAAACGGATATCCTTGCTACTACCTTACACCTTAACTCGGTTACTAACCCCTTAACTTAGTTACTAACTTAATTACCCTTTATATATATATATATATAGAGGCCTTAGAGCCATATTTAATAGATAGACTTTTTATTCTTAACCTGCGTACGGACCCTTAATTAACAGTTATAAGCTTGGGTATCTTGCCGTATTACACCTATTTAACCTATCTTTATATATAATGCCTAATATATATAAGTCTTCTGCCGTTATCCTTAACAAGCCCTCTAACTAGGAGGAATGGATCTTTATAGTTAAGATTAGAGCGCAGCTGTTGGATACGTAGTAGTATCTAGACCCAGATAGTACGGTTTCTATAGAAGTACCAGCCAACCCTATACCTCTTCCTCCACAAGTTAAGGAAGGAGCCACCCTTCTTAATCTCTTTAGCGCTAAATTAACATGACTGAAAACGTTAACGGAGTTATCACGTTAAGATACGAAGAACTATCGCGAATAAACGGCCCTCCTTAGAGAAATCCACCTCTATATCCTTAGTACGGTCTTTTATAAGAACCTCGTATATATTAAGGACTGTATAAGTATATAGGAGATCCTCCGTAAACTTAAAGAATACCTTACTCCGACAGATAGAGTATAGCAGCTTAAGGTCTTACACAAATATTAGGCTCTTTAGCATAGCCTTAAAGACACTAACCTTATAACTTGGCTACAAGACTGGGAGACAACCTATTAGTACGCTGTCGCCCTAAAGCTTCCAGACGTTAAAAAAGAATAACCCCTTTATGACTTCCTGAGAGCAATTAAAGGTAATAATGCTACATTTTCGGATATATCCTTTATTAGACTTAACCAAAAGACCGCAAAAGTAAAGCCTCTTCCTACGATGTCTAAACTCTTTAAAGAATTTTGGAATTACAAGCGGACCCTTACGGAAGAGTTAAAGGAATTTCACTTATTTACTACATTTCGAGGCGAACAAATTCCACGGCAGGATTGCGTATGCGGAGAGATTTATCGATTTAAGGAATGTCTATATCTAATTCAAAGCCTTTATACGCCTGGGTGGAACCCAGATCTAAAGATTTAAGAACGCATTGAGGCAAAACTAGAGAAGTATCCACGATTAAGGACGCAGGTTTAGACGGAACAGGAATAAATAAGGAAGGAGCCACAGCAAGATCTAACAACGTTTTAGATTTACCCTACGGCTAAATCTAGGGGGGTGTGTCAATCTGAAACGGATATCCTTGCCACTACCTTACACCTTAACTTGGTCACCGACCCCTTAACTTAGTCACCAACCCCTTAACTCGGTTACCGACTTAATTACCCTTTATATATATATATATATAGAGGCCTAAAGCCACATTTAATAGATAGACTTCTTATTCTTAACCTGCGCACGGACCCTCGATCGACAGGTTAAGACGTAGTTATTCGCTACGAATTTACCTAGTAGGAGGTAATTTACCTAGTTATCTTAACTATAGGCGACTACCTATCGTAAGTACGCTTTTATACTGGTATTAGCGTTTTCTAGTTACCTAGTAGTTTTATAATAAAAGGATATAGATATCTTAACAGAGATGCTAAGGCGTTAGCAGATTCGTCTTTATATATTAGAGTTAAATTATATGCCTTAGTTAGACGTAATCGAGTTAGGTAACCTATGTAATCGGTAAACTTCGCAAAGAAAGGCGTTAGTAACGTCGCTAACGGCTACGCCTTTAGTTGGGACGTAGTGGCGCTCTTTTATAAGTCGGTATATTATTATAAGGATATTCTTATAGGTACGGCCGTGTCGTTTATAGGGTAGTAGGTTAATAACGAAATCTATAGCGATATTTACTTATTATTATATAGGTACTAATAAAGGGTGCAGTAATCCTTAGTACTTTATATTAAAGGCCTTAGCGCGCTTATAACCCTAGGAGGTGCTTATAAAGCGTTTAACTAAGTCTATTATTTTTAGCTAGAAGTAGTATTGGCTAAAAAGCTCGTAGGTTCCTCCTCTGCTTAGGTGGCCGCTTAATTAGAGGTCGTAGGCCATTTAAATTAGTTGCCGTTATAGATTTTCTAAGTTGGGGATAAATAGGCGACCTCTATAATAGAGCCTGTTCTCTTTTACTTCTAAGGCTGCTATATTAATCTAGCCTAAGCTTTAGAGGCTAGTAGGCAGTATATAGGCGCCGGCGGTCTTTACGGCAATAAGTTAATATAGTAATGGGTTAATAGAGGTGTTATATACCGTAGTAATAAGCTTATTAATTTTAGGAGGTAACTTTAGTTCTATAGTATAAAGCTAAGGTATAATTAGCTTTATTATAGGTAGTATACCTAGGGCCAAATTTCGTACTTTTAGGACTATTTATTGTTAGAACTAATTATAGGGGTTATTTTTAGACTAAGGAAGGTCTTGCAAGTGGCGTATTAGGCTATTAGGTTTAGTACCTTATACTCCTAGTCTATATATAATTTTAAAGTTAAAACTAGAAAGAAACTCGTTCTAATATGCTTAGCGTTAGTTTAGCTACTTTATAGTTATAAAGTACTTAAGGTTGTAATAGTCCGTAAGGACTTTAGTTAACTAGTTAAGCTCTACTAAAGAGAGTTCTAATTAGAATTTTTTAAACACTTATATAATTGTAAGGAGTTCTTTATTATAGATTTTATAGTTATACTTTTATAGTATAAGCTTAGACGAGTAGAATATAACTAGGTAAAGAAAACCGTCGTCACCTATTTAGAAGAGGACGCCTACATTAACGTAGTTTAAGGAGTTGGTTTTAAGATAAAGTTATCATCCTGGTGTAAAGTAGGCTAAAATAGGTGCTTTAGTAAAGGTATTTTTAAGGTCTTAGAACGCCTTCTTATATTTAGGCGTCCAGGTAAAGTATAGGTGCGTTTTTCTTCCTTTTATAGAAAGGCCCTTCATTTGCATTATTGCTATAAGTGGTGCTACTACGCCTAAGAAGTTGTATATAAATTTTTAATAAAAGTTAGCGAAACTAAGGAAGGCTTATACATCCTTAATACAGTTAGGGGCTTACTATTTAGTAATTATATATCCCTTCTTAGGGTCTATATGGACACCCTTAATAGTAATAATTAGTCTAAGGTATTTTACTTCTATAACTAAGAATTTACATTTCTTTAAATTAATATAAAGTCCTATATCCCTAAGGCGCTATAGGACCTTTTAAATATATTTAGTATACTTAAAAGGGTTATTAAAATAAATAAATATATTATCTAGGTACGCGGAGTAGAAGTTATTAAGGTAGTCTTATAAGGCGTTATTAATATAGCTTTAAAAGGTGCCTTGGCTGTTATATACGCCAAAGGGCATAATAGTATATTTAAATTGGCCAAAGCGCAATATAAATGCGGTTTTCTATTTATCGCCTTCCCGTATTTAGAGATAGTTAAAGGCGGCAATAATATTAAGCTTAGTATAGATTTTAGCTTAGCTAAGCCGCTTAAGGGTCTCCTGTATAAGCAGTACTAAATATTAGTTTTTAATTGTAATAGCATTAAGTCCTTTATAGTTAACATAGAATTAAATACCTCCTTTTAGCTTCTTAGTAAAAAGGATAGGGGTAGCTGCTAGTAATATGCTAGGATAAATAAACCCTTTATTAAGGTGCTTGTTAATATACTTTCTTATAACTAGAAGTTTATCTTTTAATATTAAGTAGGGTCTCTTATAGGGTATCGTTTTTCCTTATTTAATATTAATAGTATAGTTATTAGGTTAATATAGGGGGAGTATATCTACGCCCTTTTATAAGTATATATTAATAAAGTTATAGTACCTCTTAGGGAGAAGCTTATGGAGTTCTTTATTAGTAAGTCCTTTTTTAAGTTTTATAAACTTTTTAAAGTCTAAAGGTAAAAGTCTATAGAGTTCTATAGGGGCGTTATTTTCTAGAAGGTTAACTATATTTATCCTATTACTATAGAGGATATAGTCCTATTCTTTATTAAGCTTATATAGTTGTAATTAGGAAGCTATAGTAACGGTCTAACCTTTCCTGTATACTATACGGTAGAAGGCCGCGGCACTTATATAATAGTAGTTGGTTATAGATAGGGTAATAAGGGGTTTCTTAGGTTAATATCCTAGTAAGTAAATAAAGGCGGCTAGGCTATATCCTAGGCAAGTCTCTCTATAGTATTTAGAGTTAAAGGTTACTTTTCTCTTTTCCTAGTTAATAGTGGGGTTATATTATTTAAGCTAGCTTATTTTAAGGATAATAGGGTAGTTAGTAAGTAGTATAATATAGGCCTAAAGCTTTTCCTAGTGCCCGTTTATATCTAAGTAAAATTATACTATATAGGTAATCTTCTATGCGGTATAACTACTATTAGCGAGTTATAAGGCGCGGGCTTTAGTAAGGGGTAAGGTAAGTAGGTTATAAGTACGCACAAATTAAGTATCTATAAATTACTTAGTAGCTCTACAGTTAATTATAGAACGGCTTTTATATTGTTTTATAGCAGTAGTTCCTATTATAGGTAAAACTATTTATTTCCGTCTGTCTAAGTTATCTATTAAGCAGGCCGATATATAGATTCCTCTATTATTAGGGCGTCCTAACCCATGACTTAGGGCTAGGACTTAGCGTTTTCCGCTTTTATATCCAATTCTATTATTATTACTACGTCTTTATCTTATATAGTAGTAACGCGTAATAACATATTTGGTATTTAGGGTATTAGGTTAGGTATTAGGCGGTAGGTACTAAACCTAGCTATTAGGTAGTTTAGGTTATCGCAATAATAGCCTTCTTAACGGCATTTATAGCAGCGTCCTAATTTCTAAAGTAGCTTACGCTCTCCGTCTAGGAGTTTTTGTAGAAAGATTAGTATAAAGAGGTTAATATTAGCTCCAGTAGTACTTAAAGTAGTAGGCGTCGGTAGCTTAGTATATATAGGTTTAGTAGGCCCGGAGGGCTTCTATAGAGAGGTCTTTAAGTAAAGGTTAGTAGTAGTAATCTAATTTAGTTGTTATTTAATCTTCCGTAGAGCTGCTACTATTTTATAAATATTATTATAGTTATAGCTAGCAGCTGCGTAACTAAGGCAATAAGTAACTTTTTTTAAGGAGATCCTTTTAATCTTTAGTATCGTCTTAAATAAGAGCTCCGGTATATTCCTAGAATTTAATATAAAACTTATTAAATAATTTAATAGGGCTTATCTTTAGGGTATATAGTTTAGCTTAGTTAGTGGCTAGTAGGTTATAGTTACGGTATATTAGGTTGAGATTATTAAGAACTTCTTAGTAAGACTGCCACTTTTAGGGGCTACTAGTCTCCTATTAGGCGAAGAGTCTATTAAATAGTATACCCTTTATTCGCCTAATAATATAGCCAATCTTAGTATCTTCTATAGGAAAAAGGTAGGCGCTCTAAGTTAGTTTCTTACGGATTTACATCTTCTAGTAGCTGTATTCCTTACGGTCTCCTTAAAAGACTAAGGGATTAGGGTAACGTATATTAGATCTTATAGTAGCAGTTTAGGTCTAATTATTATAGCTTTTATTATTATTGCTTTAGTAGGGGTTCCTATTAGGTGAAGCTGCTTAATACTAACCCTCTATTAAGTATTAAGTAGGTAAAGTTGCTAGGGGCATAAAGACTTAGGTGGCGTTATATATAGTAAAGAGGTATCTAGCGTTATTATAAATATACTTATTAAGCTAAGATTATAGGTATTTAATTATACCTTCTTTTTTAGTAACTGTAGCAATTAGTATAATCTTATTCTTCTTTAACTATTAAACGTCGCGTTTAGACACGTGGAGGTTATCTTTAGTTTCTTAACATGTGTTATCTATAAGCGCCTTATAAGCTTATAGGTCTTAAATAATATTATAATTTTAAGTAGTACGTATCTTAGCTTATATAAGCTTTAGATAGTAGTTCTATAGAAGGCGGTAGTATTTATTAGGATCTTATACTACTATTTTTGCAAATATCTTAGCGTCTCATATTTCGATTTTAATAGGTAGTAGCCCTTCTATTTACTTATCCGTAGTTATATAGTTAATAAAAGATAAGATATTATTAGTGTCTATTTTTTTAGGGGTTAGGGCTAATAAATCGAATTCTCCTGGGATTGGTTAGCGTCGTAGGTTAAGTATAGGTATTAGATTATTCTTTAGGTTTAATATAATAGCTAGTAAGGAATATTGTCTTACTATTATAGGTTCCTTAGAAGTATAAAGTAAGGTAATTTATAGATATGCTGCTTTTGGCAACGCCTATAGTATTATAAAGACGTAGAATTGGTTATAGGCTAAGCGTTAGTAGTAAAAAGGCGCAACGTAATGTTATAGAACGAGGGCAGTAGCTACAGAGCGTATGTATTTAAGGAGTCTACAAGACGTTGCGCGATCGATCGTAAGGGTCGAGGGCGTAAGGAGGTGATATACCTACGCGTAGCTGACATAAGCTGTACGCGAGGTATACGCAAGAGCACGGGGCTCTCCTATGGAGGCCCCTGTGGTGGGGTTCCGTGACAGCTAAAGAGTTTAAAACTACTCCTAATTAAGCTTTATATCTTAAAAGAGAAGGAAAAAGGCTTTGCGCCACTATTTAATAAGGGGGGATTGCTAAGAAGAATATAGGCAGCGGTAGCAGCGTTAGTAGGAAGGTTAATAGGAAGGCTCTATTTAGGCAATAAGGACGATATAGTAGTAGAGGAGCTATTATAATAGGATATTGTTAAGATAGGCGATTTATATGGATTTAAAAAGCTTTAAACTTAATGCGGATAATAAGATGCTAGAGGTGTTAAGAACGATGGCAAGGGAAGCCGCGTTCCCCATTAATTACTATGGCGCGTCTATAGCAAACAACAGGGATCGGTGCCTGCGAAGTCACCGACGCATTTGGGAGCGAGCATTTTGCGCGCTTATATAATTCTGCACTTTACAAACTCCCGGGTTATGCACGACCCCCTAAGGTCCGCGATATATCGTCCAAATATTACCCCCCCCCCCTTTAGTAGTGGCCCCTACTTTTTAGACGCGTTTTTAAGGCCTAGGTTAGTACTAGGTTAGTATAGAGGGCCTTAGCGCGCCTTTGACCTTACTATTACCTTAACAATTTATTTTCTAACCCTCTTCTATCTTTATGCCCGCGCTAGCTCGCGTAGGGCTTCTAATTTTATATAGAAAGGTTTACTATAATTATAATTATATAATATAGAGCCCTCTTCTCCTTCTTCTCCTCCTTTAATACTTACGCGTTTAGTAGCTTTATTTACCTACGCTATATTTACGCGTCTCCCCCTTACCTCTTATGGATATAGAGTCTTTTAAGAATCTCCTTACCCTATAGTCTACTTTACGGTTAATAAAAGCCCCCCTAGCCTTCTCCCCTTATAGCCTTTAGAGCGAATTTAAGGCCTAGCGCTTAAAGAATACTATAAGGGCATATAAGCTAAAGTAAAAAGAGTAGGAAGACTAGTATATAAGACTAAAAGGTAATATAAACGGCGCCTAGGTAACAAAAGATAAGCTTTATCTATTTTTAAAGTAGTAAGTTATTAATTAAGAATTATAGGCTGTTAGCTATTAAGAACGGAAGTTAAAACAGAAAGAGATATAGAAAGATAGCGAGTAGGTAAAGAAAAGGTAGAAGATAGTTAAGTAGGTAAAGTAGCTAGGGGGAAAGGCAGCTATAGGGGTAGCTATAGGGGTAGCTATAGGGGCAGCCGTAGGCATAGGGGAGGAAGCTATAAAGGAGGAAGGGGAGATATAGAATAAGGAGGCCCTAGATGCCCTATTTAATAAAATAGTTTAATACTTAGTTATAAATAGCTATATCTCTACTATTACCGAGCTTTATATATAGTGGTTAGAAGGTAAAACCTCGCAGCCGCTATAGGGGGTAAAGCTCTTAGTAGTACTAGACAGCGTTTACTATAATAAGGACCGGATTTAACGCGTTAACTTTATTAATTAAGGCCTATTTATAATTACTAGCGGCTATAACGTTAAAGGGCTTAAAAAGGTAATTACTTAGTACTAGAAGATAGGCTCTAAGATACTAGGTTTAGTTAAGTCTTACCTTTAAACTATAGCTAAGTATTTATTAGGTTTATATATACCCTATTTAATTTATATAGCTACTATTTTCTAACCTATTCCTTAGGCTATACTACCATTACCTATAGTAAAAGTAGATAAGATATTTAGCTTACTAACCTTATTTTTATTAAACTAGACGAGTTAGCGCTATATATAATTATATTAATAATATAAAGGAAGTAGAATTAGTATAGTAAGGTTAAGTATATAGGCTATATACGGAACGCTAACCCTATTCTCTACCCCCTCTTTATAATAGCCTTTTACTTCTTTAACTGCTAGGGTAAAGACGGCGCTAAGAGCTTCCTATCCTTTTAATAGCTAGAGGACTACTATAACCTATATATTTTCCCTAATAGTATAGTAGTGTAGATTGGACGTCGCCTACTATCTTAGCATTTTCCTATATTTATAGAGCCTTTAGCTTCCTTCCTTCTTCCCTATAATATATATATTACAACTCTACTAGTTACCAGAAATACACTCTTTTCTTTCTTTTTTACTAACTATTTTACTAACTAACTAACTAACTAACTAACTAACTAACTAATAGACAGACCGACCGACAGACAGACTAACTAACAGCACTATAACTTTCCTATCTTAGAGAGGTCGTACCCTCCTACAATAGTATTAAAGTACTATAATAGCCGCTAAGCTATTATACGCAGTTTAAATAGAATAAAAAATACTTTAGGGGGTAGGAATTTACTTAAAGGAGAAAACCTATAGCGCCTATAAGTAGAGCGTTTAGTATACTAAGCTTAGCGGCGTTAAGAAGACCTAAATTAGATAGGCTAGATACTAAAATATAAACGTAATAACGGGAGCCTACCTTAGCTACCTACTCCGTACGTTTATATAGTTAATTACCGGCTTCCTAAAGAAAGGAAAGGGCTACTTTCTCCTCTACGTACGGGAGGTGCTAGAGAAGGCTTTTTATTTAAAGATATAGCCTAAGACTAAAATATATAGAGGCTTACTACCTAGGTAGGGCCGATAATAAGGCTATACGGCTTAACCTTATAGGTTTAAGATTTTTACGCCTTCTTCGCGCGCTTAGAGTAATCCTATTATAAGACTTAGTAATCCTATATAAGCAGTTCCCGCTTTACCCCCTATAAAAGGACCCCCTCTTTAGCTATAAGGAGTACTAGAGGTTCGCTATATAGGTAAAAAGCTTACTAGCTAACGTAGTTACGCTAAATAAGCTAATAATACGAAAATACTAGCCCGCCTATAAGACTATAGCTAAGCTAAAATATAAGGCCGCGATCTTTAAAATAAACGGGGTTTAATTACGCGTATAAACGATTTTAGAACGCCTTAGTAAAATAAAAAGGTTATTAGTATTATTTACACCTATATAGATCTAGTAAGGGAAAATATGCATCTAGATAGGGCCTATAGAGTCTATATATCCGTATTTAGACGGCTTTATACCTATACTTAGGTCCATTTCTAAATGTAACGGGACTAGCCCAGTTATAGTAGGAATGTCTCGGTAAAACACTCGATAGATAAATTCCGACGCTTTGACCAAATTCTACCAGATCAATTGAATTCTACTAAAGTCCATTAAAGACCGCGTGTGTATATGCGCACGTATTGACCACTAAGCCCCTAACTATTTAATTATATAATTCTCTTATTATTCCCTTCTCTTCTTTATATAACGTCTTGTTTTTAGCAAGAGCTATATACCCTTAGATTTAGATAAAATTTATATTATTCTTTTAAATCTTCCCTAAAGTCTCTCCGCGCCCTTATATTACATTATATTAATACTTACCCTTAAAATAGTAAATAAACTTAAATCCGCCACGTTAACTATTATAGCCCTAGTTAGGGAATAAATAACTATA
>Ga0307515_10005869_pt1 | contig 24767 bp, 21 predicted proteins | sample 17_EM_MG_FD_194513 | JGI IMG/M metagenome (GOLD analysis project Ga0307515, IMG submission 194513) | Populus trichocarpa ectomycorrhiza microbial communities from riparian zone in the Pacific Northwest, United States - 17_EM | ecosystem: Host-associated > Plants > Roots > Unclassified | place... | reverse complement strand
CCCGGCGGCGCCCAGCAGCGGCGGCCCGAACGCCAGCACCGGCCAGAGCCAATGCGGCGGCTGGTCCACGTCCAGCAGGGCGCCGGCCACCAGCGCGGCCAGCAACCCGCCGCCGACGCCCGTGATCGAGACCAGCACCCCGAGGTACAACCCGTGCCCGAGGGCCTGCTGCCAGGTGGGCCGGAAGCGGGCCGGAGCGGCTACCGATGCATCGTCCATGACGGGCTTAACGACCGTAAGGACTTGGTAACCGCACAACCGGTGTGCTGCGCCGGCATCGACGTACCGTGGATGCATGGCGACTGATGAGACCACCCTGCCCACCACCGAGGACGAGTGGCGCGTCCGGCTCTCCCCGGCGGAGTTCCGGGTGCTCCGCCAGGCCGGCACCGAGCCGGCCTGGACCGGTGAATATGTGAACACCAAGACCGAGGGCATGTACCAGTGCCGCGCGTGCGGCGCCGACCTCTACCCCAGCGACACCAAGTTCGACTCGCACTGCGGCTGGCCGTCCTTCGACGACGCCATCCCCGGCGCGATCAAGGAGATCGCGGACCGCAGCCTCGGCATGGCGCGGGTCGAGATCCGCTGTGCCAACTGCGACTCGCACCTGGGCCACGTCTTCAAGGGCGAGGGCTTCACCGCGAAGAACACCCGGCACTGCGTGAACAGCCTGTCGATCCGGCTGGACCCGAAGTCCTGACTGCTACCGCACGAAAAGATCGACGCACACCTTCGATGGATCTGGCACGCCGATTGGTCGATGTGTCCGGATCTGCGAGCAAGAATCGGACGATGCGTCACAAGAAACCGCTCGCCGCGTTGGTCACGGCCGCCGTGGCTGTCGTCGCGGGCTGGGGAATGCGGGAGGCGGCGGCGGAGTCCCACCTGGCTCCGCACGCCGTTGCCGTTCCGCAGATCGGGCCGACCGTCCCGCCCCAGCCGCGGCCACGGCCACGGCCGCACAGCACCCGGACGGTGGCGCTGACCTTCGACGACGGCCCGTCGCGCTATACCGCCCAGATCCTCGCGGTGCTGCGGCGCAACCATGTGCGGGCCACGTTCTGCGTACTCGGCAACAACGTCAAGCGCCATCCGGCGGCCGCGCGGCAGCTGGTCCGCGAGGGTCACCAGCTCTGCAATCACACCCGCGACCATGCGAACATGGCCCGGCTCTCCCGGGCGAAGGCACGCGCCGAGGTGACCGACACGCAGCGCGAGATCCACGCGGCCACGGGCGTCAAACCCAAGATCTTCCGATTCCCGTACGGGTCGTCCGACGCGCAGTCGCGCAAGGTCGTGGCCGGCCTCCACCTGCGCCGGCTGGGCTGGGACGTCGACCCGCAGGACTGGCGCAAGCCCGCGGCACGCAAGATCACGGCGCGGATCGTCGCGCACGCGCACCCACGCTGCGTGGTGCTGATGCACGACGGCGGGGGCGACCGCAGTCACACCGCAGCCTCGCTGGACGCCACAATCAAGCAACTCCGCCAGCGCGGCTATCAATTTGTCCTAGCCTGAGCCCCACCCGCGGCGCAATCCCGGGCGAACTCATCACCGAGCCTCACCTCGCGGCGCAAACCGGGCAAGCTCGCCGCCGAGCCCCAGCTGCGGCGCAAGCACACGCACGTTCGTTGTTGACGAATTACAGGCGCAATTCACTTCCGTGCGGGCCGACCGCGTCGGCGTGATCGTCGTCGAGCCAGACGCCGTCGGTTGCGAGATAGCGGAAGCGATAGTGGCCGGGGTCGAGCCGGACGCTGATGGTCCTGGTGCCGTCGCGGCGGGCCTTGAGCTCGTGCAGACCGGGCACCCAGTCGTTGAACGAGCCGACCACGCTCACCGGGCCGGCCGGCTGATCGGCCGGCAGGCAGAAGGTGACACGGGTCTTGTTGCCGAACAGCTTGCTGCGCTTGATCATGATGTCCTCCACAGAGCCGGGCACCTATGCCTACAACGGCCGGGCGGGAAAACGGTGACGGCGCGCCGACCCTAGGATCGCGGGATGGATCCTGAGCTGCACGTCGCCGCGTTCGCGGAGCTCGACGCCGGCACCTTGTACGCGATTCTCCGGCTGCGCTGCGACGTCTTCGTCGTCGAACAGGAGTGCGCCTACCCGGAGCTGGACGGCCGGGACATCGAGCCCACTACGCGGCATTTATGGGCTTCCGACGGCCCAGAAATCCTCGCTTACCTTCGCATTCTAGACAATGGAGGCGTGTCCCGGATCGGCCGCGTCGTCACCGCCGCGAAGGCCCGCGGGGCCGGCCACGCCGGGCGGCTGATCCAGCAGGCATTGACGGTGATCGGCGACCGGCCGAGCGTCCTGCACGCCCAGGCGCACTTGGTCGGTTTTTACGGCAAATACGGCTATGAACAGAACGGGCCGGAATACCTCGAAGACGGCATTCCGCACGTACCGATGCTCAGGGCAGCGACGCAGTCAGCTCGGTGACCGAGCGCCGGCGACCCGTGTAGAACGGGACCTCCTCGCGCACGTGCCGGCGCGCGCTGGACGCCCGCAGATCCCGCATCAGGTCGACGATCCGGTGCAGCTCGTCGGCCTCGAAGGCGAGCATCCACTCGTAGTCGCCGAGCGCGAACGACGCGACCGTGTTGGCCCGCACATCCGGGTAGCCACGGGCCATCTTGCCGTGCTCGGCCAGCATCCCGCGCCGCTCCTCATCGGGCAGCAGATACCACTCGTAGGAGCGGACGAACGGGTAGACGCAGACGTACGGCCGGGCCTCCTCGCCCGCCAGGAACGCCGGCAGGTGGCTCTTGTTGAACTCGGCCGGCCGGTGCAGCGCCATCTGCGACCAGACCGGCGCCAGGTGCCGGCCCAGCTGGGTGCGCCGGAACAGCCCGTACGCCTCCTGCAGCGCGTCGGCGGAGGCCGCGTGCCACCAGATCATCAGGTCGGCGTCGGCCCGCAGCCCGGACACGTCGTACGTGCCGCGAACCACCACGTCCTTGCCCGCGAGCTGCTCGAACAGGGCGTCGACCTCGCTCGCCAGCTCCTCGCGCAGGGCCGGTAGCGGCGTCGTGGCCCGGAACACCGACCACATCGTGTACCGGATCGTCGCGTTGAGTTCCTTCACGCGGGCGGCGTTGGTCTGCGGCTCGGACATCAATCCTCCAGATGCTTCAGGACGCTTTCGGCGGCACTCTCGCCGCTGGCCACGCAGGCCGGAATGCCGACGCCGTCGTACGCCGCCCCGGCCAGCGCGAGCCCGCTCTGGCCGGCGAGCGCCGCGCGGGCGACGGCGACGCGGGTGACGTGGCCGGGCGCGTACTGCGGTAGCCCGCCGCCCCAGCGCTGCACCCAGGTCGCCGTGGGCTGCGGCAACTCGCCGCCGATCAGCGTGCCCAACTCGGCGTGCGCGCGGGCGGTCAACACGGCGTCGTCGTACTGCAGCCGCTCCTGCTCGCCGGCCCGGCCGATCGAGGCGCGCACGATCACCGGACCGTCGGCCGGGCCGAGGTGGGCCCACTTGCGGGTCATGAAGGTGGCGGCCTTGACCAGGGTATCCTCGGTCGCCGGGACCAGGAAGCCGGACAACTCGGGCAGCGGCGTGCCGGGCGGCAGCGCCATCGCGACCAGCGCGACGCTGGCGTAGTCGAGGACCTCCACCTCGGCCGCCGCGGAGAGATCGAGGCCGGCGAGCATCCGGGCCGCGGCCCGGGCGGGCACGGCGAGGACGACCGCGTCGACGTCGTCGATCTGCGGGTCGGGCACCGGGCCGAGCAGCAGCCGCCAGCCGTTCGCGGTCCGGGACAGCTCGCGGACCGGCAGGCCCAGGCTGATCCGGGCCTCGCTGGCCGCGGCCGCGGCGGCGACCAGCCGGCTCATGCCGCCGTCGACGGCGCCGAAGACGGGCCGCCCCGGCGTCCGCACCGCCGACCGCTGGGCGGCGCGGACCGCCCCGGCCAGGGTGTGCTCGGTGCGGGCGGCGAGGGCGAGCGCGGGCATGGTGGCCTCGAGCGACAGCCGGTCGGCGTGGCCCGCGTAGACCCCGCCGAGCATGGGGTCGACGAGCCGATCGGCGACCTCGTCGCCGTAGCGCTCGCGGATCAGCGCGCCGACCGCGACATCCTCGCCCGCGGCCAGCAGCGGGCGGCCCTCGTCGGGATCGGCGTCCGGTCGCGGCGCCGCGAGCGCGCCCAGCGTCGACAGGTCACCGGGCACGCCGACCAGGGTCCCGCCCGGGATCGGCTCCAGCCGCCCGGCGATCGCCAGCGCGGCCGGGCCGGGGGTCGGGTGCACCAGTGCGTCGCCGAGCCCGAGCCGGCGCACGAATCGCACCGCGGCGGACTCGTCCCCGTCGGCGGCGCCCATCAGGAACGACTCGGCGCCCCGCTCGACGGTGACGCCGGCCAGGCTCCCGGTCCGCAGTTTGCCGCCGAGGACGCCGGACTGCTCGTACACAATGATCTCGGTGCCGGCGGGGGCCCGGTCTCGCAGCGCGACGGCAGCCGCAAGTCCGGCTATCCCACCACCTACTACCGCAACCCGCTTTCGCACGCTCCCAACAGTGTCAGGTCGCGCCCCCGCCCGGCCACCGGGGTCGGCGAAAGTGAGCCACGTGGCACGTCCTCAGGACTCCGTGTGGACCAGTTCGGCCAGGCGGGTGAGGACGTCCGGGTCGGTCTCCGGCAGCACGCCGTGGCCCAGGTTGAAGACGTGACCGCGGGCCAGGCGGCCCTCGGCCAGCACCCGCCGGGTCTGCGACTCGATCACCGGCCACGGGGCGAAGAGCAGGGCCGGGTCGAGATTACCCTGGACGGACTTCGACCCGCCGATCTGGGCGGCCGCGCGGTCCAGCGGCGTACGCCAGTCGACGCCGACCACATCGGCACCGGCCGCGCCCATCGCCTCGAGCAGCAGCGCCGTGCCCACTCCGAAGTGGATCCGCGGCACGCCCGCGTCGGCCAGGCCGCCGAGCACCTTGGCCGAATACGGCAGGACGTGCTGGCGGTAGTCGGCCTCGGACAGCGCCCCGGCCCACGAGTCGAAGAGCTGAACCGCGCTGACCCCGGCCGCGACCTGGACGCGCAGGAAGGACAGCATGATGTCGGCCAGGCGGGACAGCAGGGCGTCCCAGAGCGCCGGCTCGCCGTACATCATCGCCTTGGTCTTGCCGTAGGTCCGCGACGGGCCGCCCTCGATCAGATAACTGGCCAGCGTGAACGGCGCCCCGGCGAAGCCGATCAAGGGGGTCGGGCCGAGCTCGCCCACCAGCAGCCGGACGGCCTCGTCGACATAGCCGACGTCGTCCACCGTGATCGGCCGCAGCCGCTCGACCCCCGCGGCCGTGCGGATCGGCTCGGCGATGACCGGGCCGGTGCCGGCCACGATGTCCAGGTCGACACCCGCCGCGGCCAGCGGGACGACGATGTCGCTGAACAGGACGGCCGCGTCCACACCGTGCCGGCGCACCGGCTGCAGGGTGATCTCGGTGATCAGGTCGGGCCGGCGCAAGGACTCGAGCATGCCGACGTTCTCGCGGATCTTGCGGTACTCGGGCAGCGAGCGGCCGGCTTGGCGCATGAACCAGACGGGGGTGTGCGGCACGGGCAGCCCGCGGCAGGCACGCACGAAGGCGGAGTCGGCTGGTGAGTTCACCGGGCCATGGTGCCACGTGAGTGAACGGGCCTTGCGGCGCGGCGATCGAAGACGGACAGCGGTGATCGGCATAGGCTGCGACACATGGCGCCCACGTCCGCAACACCCGAGGCGTTCACCCGCGCCGTCGCCGGGTTGCGCGCCGCCGCGCCGCGCGAGGAGATCCTGCTCGAGGAGATCGCCGCGCCGCAGCGGCTCGCCCCGTTCGGCTTCGCGCTGAGCGCCACGGTGCTGCGCGACGGCGACGAGGTGGCGAGCGGCCGGTTGATCCTGCTCTACGACCCGGCCGGGCACGAGGCATGGCACGGCCAGCTGCGGCTGGTCACGCTGGTGACGGCCGAGCTGGAGTCGGAGATGGCCGGCGACCCGCTGCTGCCCGCGGTCGGCTGGACCTGGCTGACGGACGCGCTGGAGCAGCACGACGCGCATTACACGGCGATCGGCGGGACGATCACCCAGACCACCTCGACCCGGTTCGGCGAGCTGGCCGGCCCGATGCCGACGGCCGACCTGGAGATCCGCGCCTCCTGGACGCCGACCTCCGAGGATCTGGGCGCCCATCTGTACGGCTGGTGCGCGATGCTCGCCTCGACCGCCGGCCTGCCGCCCCCGGGCGTGACGACGCTCACTCCGCACCGCCAGCGCGCCGGGGCGTCCTGACTAGCAGACCTTGAAGGTGTCGCAGGCGGTCTTGATCGGGACGGCCAGGCCGATGCCCTCCGCGTCCCGCGCTTTCGCCGTCGCCAGGCCGACGACCTCGTCGTTCGCGTTCACGACCGGCCCACCCGAGTTGCCCGGGTTGATCGCCGCGTCGAACTGGATCACCGGCCCGTCCTCGTCGTCCGGCCGGTACGCGCTGACCACGCCGCTGGTCACCGTGTCGTCGAGGCCGAGCGGCGCGCCCGCCACCACCACCGGCTGGCCGGGCTTGACGGTCGCGGTCGCCGCGGACAATCCAGCGATCTTCTTGTTCGCGCGCAGCAGGGCCAGGTCCTTGTCCCGGTCGACCTTCACGATCGTCGCGTTGATCGTGGTCTTGCCACGCTCCAGGAAGACCTTCTTGGAGCCGGCGTCGAAGACCGACTGCACGACGTGGAAGTTCGTGAACAGGTTGGCCTGCCCGTCGGCGGCCTTGTCCCCGATCGAGAAGGCGGTCCCGGTGAAGTTGCCGGCCCGCACCCGGAACACGCTGGGCAGCACGGTCGACGACACGGCCTGCGGGTCGAACACGCTGGCGAGTTCCTTCTCCATCGCCACACCCTGCGAGTGCATCGTGGCGAGCGCGGCGCTTGCGGTGTCCAGCCGGCGCTCCATCTGGTCGAGGCGCCACGCCTCCCAGCCCGAGACGCCGATCAGGAGCAACACCAGCACCATCATCAAGATCCGGGTACGGGCCCGGCCCTTCACCACGACCTGCGCGGGGGCCGGCTCGGCGACCAAGGCGTACTGGGCGTCGCCATGCATCGAGGGCAGGTACGGGTCGAACTCGTGGCGGGCGGGTCGGGGGTGACCGATGCGCTGCGGCGCCCGCCGGGGCGCGGTGGCCCACTCACCCGAGGGGTGGTCGGGCAGGCTGAGCAGCGGATCGAGCGGTTCGCGACGCTGCTGCGGCATGCCGTACGGGTCGTAGCTGGTACTCATGCGCTGCGGCCTCCCGGTTATCGGCGCTCCGTCAGCTCATACGTATGAAACGGGGTTTGCGGACGGGCCTGGACGACATTGATTTCGGAGCGGTTGTCGATCGAGCGCCGACGCGCCGGGACCCGGCTGCGCACCGGGTGGGTGGCACCCCCGTACGGTTACCTAGTGACCGACGAAGCAGACCTGCGCCGTCGGGACGCGCCGGACCTTGCAGCAGACGGACCGCACGACGTGCCGCCCGACCCGACCACGTCTGGCGGTCCCGTCCCCCTTACCGCGCCCCGCGAGGGCACCCCACGGCCGGTGGAGACCGCCGGCGAGCTGGCCGATGTGGTCGCCCGGATGTCCGCGGGCACCGGCCCGGTGGCGGTGGACGCCGAGCGCGCTTCCGGTTACCGGTACACCCAAAAGGCCTATCTTGTGCAGTTGCGCCGGGCCGGCGCGGGCACCGTGCTGGTCGATCCGATGCCGCTGGACGACCTGCGCACGCTCGACGCCGCGCTGGCCGAGAGCGAGTGGGTGCTGCACGCCGCGAGCCAGGATCTGGCCTGCCTGGCCGAGCTGGGGATGAAGCCGCGCCGGCTGTTCGACACCGAGTTGGCCGCCCGGCTGGCCGGCTTCGAACGGGTCGGCCTGGCCGCACTGACCGAGTCGCTGCTCGGCTACACGCTGGAGAAACACCACTCGGCCGCCGACTGGTCCACCCGGCCGCTGCCCGACTCCTGGCTGACCTACGCGGCCCTGGACGTCGAGTTGCTCACCGACTTGCGCGACCACCTCGCCGCCGAGCTGGACCGGCAGGGCAAGACGGCCTGGGCGGCCGAGGAGTTCGCGGCCCTGGTGGCCAGCGCCGACCGCCCGCCCCGGGTCCGCCCCGACCCGTGGCGCCGCACCTCCGGAATACACCGCGTCCGCGGCGCGCGCGCCCAGTCCCGGGTCCGGGCCCTCTGGTACGCCCGCGACGGCGTGGCCGCCCGCAAGGACTCCGCGCCCGGCCGGGTGCTGCCCGACTCCGCGATCGTCGCGGCGGCCGAGCTGGACCCGAAGGACGAGCGCACCCTGCTCACCCTGCCCGGCTTCGGCGGCCGCTCGGTACGCCGGCTGGCCCGGGTGTGGCTGGACGCGCTGGACGAGGCCCGCGCGCTGCCCGACGACGCGCTGCCGGTGAACATCCCGGTGGACGGGCCGCCGCCCCCGCACCGCTGGGCCGAGCGCGACCCGATCGCGGCGGCCCGGCTGACCCGCTGCCGGCAGGTGGTGATCGGCACCGCGGAGGCGCACACGCTGCCGCCGGAAAACCTGATCAGCCCCGATTTCATCCGCCGGCTGGCCTGGTCGCCGCCCGACGAGGTCAGCTCGCAGACGGTGGCCGACACGCTGCGCGGATTCGGCGCGCGCAACTGGCAGGTGGGCCTGATCGCCGACGACATCGCCGCGGCACTGCCCGATCCGCCGCCGGCTGCTTGATCACCGTCGGGGCGCCGGTCACACAACGCGGATAATTCCGCCGAGCGGCCCTGGATCGGAAAAGATCGGGGGTGGTAGGCAACGTTGTTACTCGCGAGTAGGATTCGGGCCATCCACCCGTTTGGAGGCTTGCTGTGCCCCGTGAAGTACGCGAGGTCGTCTTCGTCGACGGCGTCCGCACCCCGTTCGGTAAGGCCGGCGGCATGTATGCCGAGACCCGCGCCGATGACCTGGTGATCCGCTGCATCCGTGAACTGCTGCGGCGCAACCCGCAGCTCCCGCCCGAGCGGGTGGAGGAGGTCGCCATCGCGGCCACCACCCAGATCGGCGACCAGGGCCTGACCATCGGCCGTGTGGCCGCGCTGCTGTCCGGCCTGCCCAAGACCGTGCCCGGTTACTCCGTCGACCGGATGTGCGCCGGCGCCATGACCGCGGTGACCAACGTCGCCGGCGGCATCGCCATGGGCGCGTACGAGATCGCCATCGCCGGCGGCGTCGAGCACATGGGCCGGCACCCGATGGGCGAGGGCGTCGACCCCAACCCGCGGATCCTGGCCGAGAAGCTGGTCGACCCGTCCGCGCTGGTGATGGGCGCGACGGCGGAAAACCTGCACGACCGGCTGCCGCAGATCACCAAGGAGCGGGCCGACGCGTTCGGCCTCGCGTCGCAGGAAAAGACGGCCAAGGCGTACGCGAACGGCAAGCTCCAGGGCGACCTGGTTCCGGTCGCGATCCGCAGCGCCGAGCAGGGTTGGGGGCTCGCCACCACCGACGAGGCGCCCCGCGAGACCTCGCTGGAAAAGCTGGCCACACTGAAGACGCCGTTCCGGCCGCACGGCAAGGTCACCGCGGGCAACGCGGCCGGCCTGAACGACGGCGCCACCGCTGCGCTCCTGGCCAGCGAGCAGACCGCCCGCGAGCTGGGCCTGCCGGTCGCGATGCGGATGGTGTCGTACGGTTTCGTCGGCGTCGAGCCCGAGGTGATGGGCTACGGCCCGATCCCGTCGACCGAGAAGGCGCTGCGCCTGGCCGGCCTGACCATCGACGACATCGGCCTGTTCGAGCTGAACGAGGCGTTCGCGGTGCAGGTGCTGGCGTTCCTCGACCACTTCGGCATCGCCGACGACGATCCGCGGGTCAACCCGTGGGGTGGCGCGATCGCCGTGGGGCACCCGCTCGCCTCGTCCGGCGTACGGCTGATGACCCAGTTGGCGCGGCAGTTCGCCGAGCACCCCGAGGTCCGTTACGGGATCAACGCGATGTGCATCGGTATCGGCATGGGCGGCACGGTCATCTGGGAAAACCCCAACTGGGAGGGAAACAAGTGACGACTCCCTCGGCGTATCCGAACGAGGTTGTGACCAAGGCCCTGCTCCGGCTGGTCAAGGTGCCGGGGCTGGACAAGCCCGCGGCGCTGATCACGCTCGACAACGGCTTCGACCACACCAAGCCGAACAGCTTCGGCCCGGGCGGCCTGGCGTCGCTCGACGAGGCGATCACCGCGGCCACCGCGGCCGAGCCGGCGTTCATCGCGCTCACCGGCAAGCCGTACATCTTCTGCGTCGGCGCCGACATCACCGGGATGCCGCTGATCACCGAGCGGGACCAGGCGGTGGCCCTCGGCGAGTTCGGCCACCAGGTGTTCGCCCGGCTCAAGGACTCGGCCATCCCGACGTTCGCGTTCATCAACGGCGCGGCGCTGGGCGGCGGCCTCGAGGTCGCGCTGCACTGCCACTACCGGAGCATCTCCACCGGTGTGGCGGCGCTGGGCCTGCCCGAGGTCTCGATCGGCCTGTTCCCCGGCTGGGGCGGCAGTCAGCTGCTGCCCAACCTGATCGGCATCGTGGGCGCGGCGCAGGTGATCCTGCAGAATCCGCTGACCCAGAAGGTGCTGCGCCCCAAGCAGGCCGCCGAGCTGGGCGTGGCCGACGTGCTGTTCGAGTCGGCCGACTTCCTCGAGCGCTCGCTCGAGTGGGCCGCCGGGGTGGTCCAGGGCTCGGTGACCGTGCAGCGGCCCGAGATCGACAAGGACATGTGGGACGGCGTGCTGTTCTTCGCCAAGCAGCAGCTCGACCAGCGGCTGCACGGCGCGGTGCCGTCCGTCAACACGGCGCTCGAGCTGCTCGCGGTGGCCAAGGAGACGCCGTTCGCCGAGGCCACGGCCGCCGAGACCCAGGCGCTCGCCGACCTGATCATGAGCAACGAGGCGCGTGCCAGCCTGTACGCCTTCGACCTGGTGCAGCGCCGGGCCAAGCGCCCGGTGGGCGTACCGGATCGGTCCCTGGCCCGGAAGGTCACCAAGGTCGGCATCGTCGGCGCCGGCCTGATGGCCTCGCAGCTGGCGTTGCTGTTCGCCCGGCGCCTGCAGGTGCCGGTCGTGCTGACCGACCTCGACCAGAGCCGGGTCGACAAGGGCGTGGATTACGTACGCGGCCAGATCGACAAGATGGTCGGCAAGGGCCGGATGGACGAGGGCACGGCAGCCAAGCTGCGTGGCCTGGTCAGCGGCTCGGTCGACAAGTCCGGTTTCGCCGACGCCGACTTCGTGATCGAGGCGGTCTTCGAAAACCTCGACCTGAAGAAGCAGATCTGGGCCGAGCTGGAAAAGATCGTCTCCCCCGAGGCCGTGCTCGCCACCAACACGTCGTCGCTGCCGATCACCGAGATGGCGGCCGACCTCGAGCACCCCGAGCGGGTCGTCGGTTTCCACTTCTTCAACCCGGTCGCCGTGCTCCCGCTCTTGGAGATCGTCAAGGGCGAGCGTACGGACGACGCCACGCTCGCCACGGCGTTCGCGGTCGGCAAGGAGCTGCGGAAGTCCTGCGTGCTGGTCAAGGACGCGCCGGCGTTCGTGGTGAACCGGCTGCTGACCCGGTTCACCAGCGAGGTGTTCGGGGCGATCGACGCCGGCACGCCGCTGGACGTGGTGGATTCCGCGCTCGACCCGCTGGGCCTGCCGATGCGCCCGATCGCGCTGTTGCAGCTCGTCGGCCCGGCCGTCGCCCTGCACGTCGGCGAGACGCTGCACGCGGCTTTCCCGGACCGATTCGGCGACAGCCCGAACCTTCGTCGGATTGTTGACGCGGGCCTGCCGTTGATGGTCGACGACGAGATCAACCCCGAGGTGGAGAAGCTGCTCGAGACCGGCTCCACGCCGCTGAGCGGAGACCAGGTACGCCAGCAGGCGCTGGACGCGCTGGCCCAGGAGATCCGCCTGATGTTGGACGAAGGCGTGGTCGCGGAGGCTCAGGACATCGACCTGTGCATGATCCTCGGCGCGGGTTGGCCGCTCCACCTCGGCGGCGTAACGCCGTATCTGGACCGCAGCGGAACCGCCGAGCGGGTCACCGGCACGCGTTTCCTGCCGCCCGGGGTGGCCAGTCTGTCTGCCTGAATCCGACCCCGGTCTGACCGATATCCGACGCCCCCGCGTGTGCCTGCGCGGGGGCGTCGACGCAGCTTGACCAGGGTCGATAGGCTCCGGCCGCCGATGTGAAACCAATCCTGGAGTGCTCATATGTCGCAGCCGCCCTACCCGCCCTACGGACAGCCCGGACCGGAACCGCAGGGCGGCAACCAGCCGCCGTCGTACCCGCCGTCCCAGCCCACCTCGGGTGGCGCCTATCAGGGTGGCAACTATCAAGGCGGGACCTACGGCGGCGGCACCTCCCAATCGCCGACGCCCCCGAGCGAGCCGAGCTACCAGGCGCCACCCCCGCCGGGCGGCGGCTACCCGCCGCCCGGCGGCGGCTACCCGGGCCAGCCGGGGGCTCCCGGCCAGCCGTACGGGGCGCCGCCGAAGAAGAAGGGCGGCGCGCTCAAGGTCGTGCTGATCGTCGTGGGGGTGGTTCTGCTGCTCTGCATCGGCGGCGGCGTCTTCGCCTTCATCAAGGGCAAGGACAAGGTCGAGAACGTCGTCGCCGCTTCGAAGATCAGCGTCGTCGAGCCGGAGAAGCTGGGCAACCGCGCCAAGGTGTCCGACCCGACGCTGCAGACCAGCGTGGATGCGCTGGACACCGAGATGAAGAACATCAAGGGGACGACCAGTTCGGTCGGCGCCATCTACGGCGACGTCAAGAAGCAGGACCTGGTGATGGTCGCCGCGGCGTCGACTTTGAGCGGCACAGCGCAGAGCCGTTTTGACGAATTCACCACAGGGCTGAGCACGGGCGGCCTGTCCGCCGACAAGCTCACCGACACCGCCCCGGGCCCGCTCGGCGGCATCGCCAAGTGCGGCGACAGCGAGACCGGCGGCGTGCCGACGGCCATCTGCGTGTGGTCTGACCAGGGCAGTGTCGGCATGGTCATGATGCTGTTCAAGAAGAAGGCATCCCTCGAGAAGGAGTTCGTCTCGATCCGCGGCCAGATTGAGCAGAAGGCCTGAGACATTTATCGGACGAGATATTTGTCCTCTCGGCGCGCTGGGGCTCCCGGAAAGGGGGCCCCATCGCTCGACCGGGGTAAGTACTCTGATCCGGCTGTCGCCCGATCGATGGAGCCCCCGATGTCGCAGCCGCCTTACTCCGGCCCGCCCTACCCCGAGCAGCCTTACTCGGGTCAGCCCTACTCCGGCCAGCCTTACTCGGGTCAGCCGTATCAGGGGCAACCCAACCCGGACGTGCCGACCTCCGTGCCGCCGCAGCCCGGATATCCGTCACCGCCGGCCCCGGCCTACGGCCAGCAGCCCGGCTATGGCCAGCAACCGGGCTATGGCCAGCCCGATTACACCCAGCCCGTCGCCTACGGCCAGCCGGAGTACACCCAGCCCGGCTACGGCCAGCAGCCCGGCTATCCGGCCCCGCCGCCGAAGAAGAAGTCCAAGGCGCTGCCGATCGTGTTGGTGTCGATCGCGGTCGTGCTCGTGCTCTGCGTCGGCGGCAGCGTGGCGATCTTCCTCGCGGCGCAGAACTAGGCCGACGACATCACCGACGACGTGCAGAGGGCGCTAGCCACCCCGACAGCCACCGTCCCGGCCGAGGACCCGACCACCGATCCGACCGGGTCGTCGTCCGGCGGCATCAAGATCGTCGAACCGAAGACGCTGGGCGGCCGGCCGAAACTGACCGACGCGCAGTTCGCCGGCATCGCCGACCAGCTCAAGACGGGCCTGGCCGAGGTGCCGGACGCGGGCAACACGGTCGGTGCCCTCTACGGCACGGTCGAAAAGCAGAACATCGTGGTCATCGCGGGCGCCGAGGCGCCGATCGAGGACCCCGAAAAGGAGTTGGACGGCACCTTCCTCGGCGCCGGCATCGGCGGGCTGAAGGTCACCGGCATCACCACCGTCAGCCCGAGCCCGTTCAGCGGCGCGGCCAAGTGCGGCAACGCCAACGCCTCGGGCGTAAAGATGGCGATGTGCGGCTGGGCCGACGAGGGCAGCGTCGGCTGGATCATCTGGTATTTCAAGTCGGCCAGCCAGGTGAAGTCCGAATTCCCCAAGCTCAGGGCCCAGATCGAGAAGTCAAGCTGACACGCCGCCGGGCCGCGTCACACGTTCGTCTCGCCTTCGACACAAACGCGACGCGGTCCGGGGCCGGATGCCGGACCGAAACATCGAGCCGTCAGGATGGTCGCCGGGTCTGATCTAGGATCCGGCGACAACCGTCCCGACAGGCAGAGGAGCGTCCGGTGTTACTCCCGCAACTTCGCCGCGTCCGCTGGGCCGTGCGAGCCACCCTTGTCCTGGGCGTCGCGGCCTCGGTGGTCGCGAATGTGCTGCACGCCCTGGACAACCCGATCAGCCAGGCGATCGCGGCCTGGCCACCGCTCGCGCTGCTGCTCACGGTCGAGCTGATCTCGCGGGTCCCGGTGCACCGGCGGTCACTGGCCTTCTGCCGGCTGCTGGCGACGGCAATCATCGCCGGCATCGCCGCCTGGGTCTCCTACTGGCACATGGCCGGCGTCGCGGCCCGCTACGGCGAGACCGGGGCCTCGCCCTACCTGCTCCCGCTGTCGGTGGACGGGCTGATCGTGGTCGCCTCGATCTGCCTGGTCGAGCTCGGCGGCCAGATCGCCACGCTGGACGCCGAGGCACAGGCCGCGTCCCGAGCGGCCCGCGAGGCCGCCGAGATGGCCGCGGCCGTCGCGGTTCAGGCTGCCACCCAGGCCCCGCTGGCAGCGCCGCAGCGGTTCGCTCCCGCGCCGCACCCGGTTCGCGCCTCGGCCCAGCCTCCCGCGGCCCGGCCGGTCGCCGCGGCGTCTCCCACTTCCCGGTCAGCCGCTTCGGGATCGGCTCATGCTTCGCGGTCAGCCGCCGGCGCTTCGGGATTGGCCTCCGCTTCGCGGTCAACTGCCGCCACTTCGCGGTCGGTTCCCGCTTCGAAGTCGGCCGCGGGCGCGGGCGTGCCCGGCCTGATCCCGGTCCCGGGCGCCCCCAAGCCGCCCCGCCGCAGCACCGCCGACGCCCTCGCCGAAGTGGCAGCGGCCCTCACCCAGGCCGACCGGGCAAAGCAGGCCGTCCGCGACAAAACGGCGTTCACCCCGACGGTGACCCGCCAGCCACGCGCCACCGCCCCGGCCCGCCGGAGCCCGATGACCAAGCCACCCGCGACGACCAAGCCCTCGGGCACCCCGGCAGCCAAGGCCCGCCGGTCCCCCGCCGAAACCGTCGCCGCGGCCGCGCAAATCAAGGCCGAACGCCCCGACGTGACGGAGACCCAGCTCGCCGCCGAGCTGGGCATCAGCGCCTCCCGCTGGCGCACGATCCGCCGCGAGGCCGGATCCCAGGGCGACGACCTCCGGCTGGCGGCCTAGCCCCGGGAGTTACCGGCCGATGCTCGCTCAGATCCCGAGCGCGGTCAGCCGTTCCTCGGTCAGGGCGTGCATGGTCGATCACGGAAGGATCGCGGGAGCGCTTCGACGAGCCGCCCAGGCCGCCCTTGGCGTAAAGAGCGCCGGTCCGGCCGGCACCTGGGCGGCGGCCAGCAGCACGCTTCGCCGGGCCGCCTTCTCGGCGCTTGCCAGCAGAACAGGCGCCACGGGGCGGAGCAGGCGGTCCATCCGCGCGGCGGGACCGCCGGCCTTGCGCCCGAAGTCGGAGACGAAGATGCCGGGGTTCGCGGCGTTGAAGGTGACTTCCTTGGCGTCGATACGCCGGGCCAGGCCTGAGTCTGGCCGTACCCGGTGGCATAGCTCCTGTCCTCCACGGGCTTGCCGAAGCGCTCGTTCAACGAGGTCACGTTGATCACCTGGGCGGAAAGCCGGCCGCGGCGTAGGTGGTCCAACAGCAGTCGGGTCAACGCCGCAGCGGCCAGGTGCACGATCGCGGTGGTCATCTCGATCTTGTCCGAGGTCAGCCACCGCTCGTCGAACTGCGCGCCGGCGTTGTTGATCAGGAGATCGAGGCCGTCCGGCGCGAGATTCTGTACCTGACTCGAGAGGTCTCTTACTTCGTCGAGCGAGCCGAGGTCGGCGTGCACGGCGACGTACGCTCCCGGCGATGTCGCCAGCAGCCGCACCGGGCTGCTAGACCGTGGCGCGCGGGACGACCGCCTTCGCGGCGACCACCGGGGTGGTGGCGGCGCCCGGCAGGCTGACCGTCACCTCGAGGCCGCCGCCCGGCTGGGCCACCGCCGACACCGTTCCGCCGTGCGCGTCGCAGACCGCCCGGACGATCGAGAGCCCCAGGCCGGAGCCGCGGGAGCCGGTACGTTCCCAGCCGCCGCGGCGGAACGGCTCGAACAGGCCGGGCACGTCGACCGGCTCGACCTCGTAGCCGGTGTTCCCGACGATCAGCCGGGCCTGGCCGTCGATGCTGTCGGTGCGCAGCCACAGCTTGCCGAGCAGGTGGTTGTACCGGATCGCGTTCTCGATCAGGTTTCCGGCCAGCCGGTCGAGCAGGCTCGGGTCGCCGACCACCGGCGCCGGCTTCAGGTCGGTGCTCACGTCGAGCTTCAGCCGTTCGGCCTCGGCGCGGACCGCCGACAGCGCGTTGTGCACACTCGTCGCCAGGTCGGCCGGGACCTTGCGAACCAGCCGCCGGCCGGACTGCGCCTCGCTGCGGGCCAGCACGAGCAGCGCGTCGACCAGGCCGTTCGCGCGTTCGGAGGCGTTGCGTACGACCTTGGCCATCCGCCGGTACTCGTCCACGTCGGCTTCGTCGTCGCTGAGCGTCACGTCGATCTCCGTACGCATGACCGCCAGCGGTGTCCGCAGCTCATGCGACGCGTTGGCGACGAACCGCTTCTGCGACTCGAACGCCCCCGCCAACCGGTCGAGCATCGCGTCGAACGTGCGGGCCAGCTCGGCCACCTCGTCGTCCGCGCCGGAGTACCGGATCCGCTGGTCCAGGGTCTCCTCGCCGAGTCGCTGGGCGGTGGCGGTGACCCGGTGCAACGGCTTCAACGCCCGGCCCGCCACCGCGTACGCCCCCGCGATCCCGATGATCCCGATGGCGAACAGCGCGACCAGGCCCTTGACCAGCAACTCCTGGGACGCTCGGGCGACCAGCTGGGCCTGCCATTCGGTGGCCGACTTGGTGCTGCCGTCGGCCAACGTCACGACGCTGCCGGCCCGCAACTCGGTGGCCGGGTGCATCGCGTCGCCGACCAGCAGCCAGGCCAGCAGCACCAGCACCGCGCCCGCGCCGACCAGCAGAATGCCGTTCAGCAGGGTCAGGCGCAGCCGCAGCGTCGGCCGGAGCCGCATCTTGTCGCGGCTGCGGCCCAGGTAGACGGTCACGTGCCGGCGCCGAGGTGGGTCACGGTCACCGGCTCGGGCACCCGGTAGCCGGCGCCGACCACGGTCTCGATCAGCGGTGGATCGCCCACCTTTTTGCGTAACGTCATCACGGTCACCCGCACGGTCGTGGTGAACGGGTCGGTGTTCGCGTCCCAGACGCGCTCCAGCAGTTGCTCGCTGGAGACCACGCCGCCGCGGGCCTTGAGCAACTCCTCGAGTACGCCGAACTCCTTGTTGGTCAAGTCAAGCGTCGTGCCGCCCCGGGTGACCATCCGCCGCGCCGGGTCGAGGACCAGGTCGCCGACCGTCATCACCGGCGGCGCCGCGGGCGTGGCGCGCCGGCCCAGCGCCTGGACCCGGGCGACCAACTCGTCGAAGGCGAACGGCTTGGGCAGATAGTCGTCGGCGCCGAGTTGCAGCCCCTCGACGCGGTCGGCGACCGTGCCGCTCGCGGTCAGCATCAGGACCCGGGTCAGCGCGCCCGAGGCGACCAGTGCCGCGCATATCTCGTCGCCGTGCATCCCCGGCAGGTCACGGTCGAGCACGACCACGTCATAGCGGGTCACGTACGCCATCTCGTGCCCGGACAACCCGTCGTACGCGACGTCCACCGCCATGCCCTTGCGGCGCAGCCCTCGCACGATCGCGTCGGCGAGGTTCCGCTCGTCTTCCACCACCAGCACCCGCACCGCGGTCCTCCGTACTCATCAGGCCCTGCCCAGCCTCGTCGCCACCGTGTGAAGAGGCTGTAAGAAGAGGCCGTTAATGGAAGGCTAGCCGAGCGGCCAGATGCCGACAGAGGCGTCGAGGCGCCGGCACACCAGCACGTCCGGCGTGGTCTGGCAATCGCCCGAGACGCGTTCGGCGGCGCCCAGGACCCGGATCGCCAGGGTGGCCGGGTTCAGCGAGGCATACCAGAGCACGTCCTCGCCGGGCCGCTGGCGCAGGCCGATCACCGTGCCGTCGGGCCGCGGGTCGCCCTTGGACCGCCAGGCGCCGAAGTCGCCGTGCTGCCGGCCGGTGACCGGATCGACGACCGCCTGCGGCTCCGCGACCGGCCCGCCCACCGGCCCGTCGGCCAGCAGATACGCGCCGACCTGCTGGAGCGCGCTCCACTCGTCGGAGGCCCAGCGCTGCCGGCCGGTCAGCGGGTCGAGCACTTGCACGCCGGCGAACGAGCCGACCACGCAGACCGCGTTGTCGCAGTGCGGCAGCACGTAGCGTTCGGAGAGGTCGACGCTGTTGGTCCAGCGTTTCGACAGGTCGGCCAGGGCGTAGGCGGTGGTGCCGGACCGCCCGCCGACCAGGACCATGTCGTCGGCCGCCCACATCGAGATGCCCCGGTCCCGCCAGTCCGCCGGCGCCGGCACGTCGGCCTTGGCGGTGAGCACCCCGGTGTGCGCGTCGCGCACCTCGAGGTGCCCGGTCGCGTCGGCGGTGACCAGCCGGGTCGGGAACCCGTCGTGGTCCAGGGCTTCGATCGTGTAGCCGAACACCGGCTGGTCCAGCGACCAGCGGGTCGCGCCGGTGGCAAGGTCGACGCCGTACCAGTGCAGGCTGCCGAACTGCGGGCTGTTCTCGCGCAGCAGCACCAGGCCGGCCGGGCCGGAGACGGAAAGCAACCGGGCGGGGTGCCGCCAGAGGGCGTGCTCGGTGCCGGCGACGATCGCCACGGTGGCTTCCGCGCCGACCGTGTCCACCTGGTACGACACCAGCAGCGTGTTCCCCACCGCGGTGACGTCGAAGATCGCCCCGGTGACCGCCACGTTGGTCCGCGACAGCAGGGTGCCGGCCGGTAGTGCGTACGCGCTCACGATCTTGTTGTGGACGACCGACCCGAAGGGATCGTCGGCGGTGCTGACGACGAAGAGCCGATTGCCGCTGAGGAACGTGGTGTCGGCGAGCATCGCCGCGATGATCGTCGGTCCGGGCGGGGGCGGCAGGTACGTCGCCCCGCCGAGCAGCCCGAGGAGCACGACGGCGAGGGCGCCGAGCACCGCCCGGTAGGGGATCGGCCGCCCCGCGCCGAACGGCAGCGATCGCCGCTGCCCCTGCGGAGGCAACTCGCCAAGGTCGATCAGGACGTTGCTCACGCCGCGCTCCGGGCTGGGCTGAATCTGTGAGCCCATTGTGCGCCGCGCGGGTCACCACCGCGCTAGCCAAAACCCGTCAGGGGGCGTAGGTGAACACCTCGACGCCATCCGCGGCACGACAGGCGACATAGCGGGTATCGGCGAAGCAATCGGTCACCGGCGTGCTGGACGAGCCGAGCGGCAGCACCACCCGGCGCCCGGAAAGCAAGACGCCGAACGCGGTCCCCGCGCCGACCACCCGCCGGGACAGCACGACCGGACCGTCGCTGCCCGCGGAGATGACGAAGGTCTGCCAGCCGCTCAGGTCCACTTGCGGCGCTCCGGAGGCGAGCGAGACCGCACGCAGCGGCCGGCTCTGCCCGCTCTGCGCCTCGAGGGCGTAACCGGCGGCGGCCCGCAGGTCCACATCGGCGCCGGCCCGCCAGCGCGGCGCCCCGGTCACCGGGTCCAGCACGATCAGGTCGTCGCGGACCTTCTCGCAGGTCAACCCCGCGCAGACGGCCGAGTTGCCCTGATCGTCCGGCTCCGCGCGCTGCCAGAGCCGGTCGAGATCCGCCATCGAGTACGCCGTGACGACGTCCGCCTGCCGCACCAGCAGCAGGTTGCCGACCACCTCACCCCAGGAGGAGCCGCCGTCGGCCGTCGCGGGCATCGGGCGGGACCGCAGCACCGCGCCGGTGCCGGCGGCGCGCAGCCAGAGCCGGTCGGCGGCGACCACCACGACCGAGTCGCCGTGGCCCCGGGACTTGGCCGGATAGATCGAGCCGGCGAACGGGGCCACCCAGATCGGCTTGCCGGTGGCCAGGTCGACGCCGGACAGGTCGGTGCGCTGCGGCGGCTCGGTGTGCGGCTGGCCGGTCGAGGAGAAGAACAGGGCGCCCGGCGCGCCGGACGACTCGTCGTACTCCGTGCCGGCCCGGAACTGCTCCTGCTGGACCATCCCGACGGTCTCGGTGAGCGCGCTGACCGGCAGCGCGGACGTCCACCGGACCGCGCCGGTGTGCGCGTCCAGCACGGTCGTGGTCGGACCCGCGCGCAGCAGCACGAAGTCGCCGGCGACCGACACCGAGGCGCCGCCCTGCAGCAGCCCGCCGGAGATGTCGTCGGCGGCGGTGGCGGTCCGCCAGAGCCGGCGCAACGGATGCATCGTCCAGGCCGAGGTCACCCGCCGGCCCTCGGTCACCTCAAGGGTGAAGAGCCGGCCGCCGGCGACCTGGAAGTCAGCCCCGACGCTCAGCGGGACCAGGCCGGTGCGCAGCCAGAAGGCGGCCGCGGCCGGGACGGCACCGGCGAGCGCCAGGACGAGGACGGCGGCCAGGACCAGACCGAAGGCGCGATAGCGGTACGCGGGCGGGGGCGGCGCGGCAACGGCGACGGGCTGATCCAGGCTCAGCTCGATCAGCGCCAACGCTCACCCCTTCTGCTGATACGCCCAGACGACCAGGTTGCCGGTCATCGACCGGCAGACCAGCCGGCCGGGGACGGCCTGGCAGTCGCCGGTGCCCGCCGGCAGGTAGGCGATCGGGCGCGGACGCTCGTCGCCGGGCCCGGCGACCGCGACCATGGTACGGGCTCCGACGTCGACGACCCGGGTCACCAGCAGCCGTCCCGAGCCGCCGGTGCCGGTGACCGGCCGCCAGCCCTGCAGGTCGACCAGAATCCGGCCGGTGCCGGGATCGATGATGCCGACTGCCTCGGAGCTGCTGCCCGGCGCCGAATACGCCAGCACCACGTTGCCGTGCTGCTCGACCGAGCGCCACCCGGACCGGTACCAGAGCAGCTTGCCGGTCGCCGGGTCGAGCGCCCGCACGCCGTCGGCCCCGGTGACACAGGCGAACGCGCCGCAGTTGACGATCTCGTCGGCGTCCCGGGCCGGCCGCGACCAGCGCAGCCCCAACGTCACCGGGTCGTACGCGGTGATCTCGGGGCCGTGGTCGCCGGGATGCCGCAGCAGCACCAGGCCGCCGCTCACGGTCGGGTTGTCGGGCCCGTAGTCGGCCGGCGGCAGCGGTCCCACGGCGAGCCGCTCCCCGGTGGCCAGGTCGTGCACCGCGGCCGTGCGGTTGTCGTGCACCAGCAGCATCCGGGCCGGCGCACCGGCCGGGCCGGGCACCCCCAGCAGCACCGCCGTCGACGGGACGGCCACCTGCCAGCGGGTCTGCCCGGTGATCGGGTCGACCAGGTCGACGGCGTCCTGCACGCGCCGGCCGGCGCCGGCGAAGCCGGGCACGCCGGTGACCGCCAGCAGCGCGGACGAGCCGGTCAGGGTGACGACGTTGCCGGCCCGGCGCCACCGGGCGATCCCGTTGGCGAGCGAGATCGCGGTCGTGCCCGGGCTGCCGATCCCGGCCAGCCCGCTGGTCCACGGCCGGAGCAGGACCAGGCCGCTGCCGGTGCGGATCCGGTACATCGGCACCGACGAGTCGGACCGCCAGCGCAGCGCGCCCGACCCCAGGTCGTACATGCTCAGCGTGCCCACGGTCTGGGCCAGCAACTGGCCGTTGTCGGTGACCGCGTACGAATCCGCGGGCCCGACCCGGAGGCTGAGCAGCGTCGACAAGGGCGGCGGGGGCGGCGCCGCCGAGGCCGCCGAACAGATCAGCACGAGCGCCGCGATCAGCATCGGACCGAACCAGGCCGGCACCGTGGAACGCGTCGGTGACCGGTAGGTTTCTGGTTCGCCACGATCGAGGCCGAGGTCGATGATCACCGTGTTGCCGGTGAGGATGTCCGCCGCCATGGAGCAAAGATAACGGGGAGATAACGAAACGGCTCGTCCCGAGCCCCGATTTGCCGTTATGGGGCGGTTTGGCGCTCCGGGGCGACGTAATCGAGCCGGGAAACGCACTCGGTGACGCTGCGGGCGATGTCCTGCGCCGTGAGGCCGAGCGAGGCCAGGATCTCGGCGCGGGTGCCGTGCGGGTGGAAGCCGGCCGGCACGCCGAAATCGCGCAGCGGCACGTCCACGCCGCGATCGCGCAGCATGCTCGCGACCGCGTCGCCGACCCCGCCCGCGCGCACGCCGTCCTCCAGCGTCACGACGAGCCGATACTGCCGGGCGAGCCCGGCCAGCTCGACCGGCACCGGCCGGACCCAGCGCGGGTCGACGACCGTCACGCCGTAGCCCTGCTCGGCGATCCGCTCGGCGGCCTCCATGCCCAGCTTGGCGAACGCGCCGACCGCGACCACCAGGACGTCCTTTTGGCTTTCCTCGCGCAGCACGTCGACCTGGCCGACCCGGCGCAGCGCAGGCAGGCTGGCGGCGACCGAGCCGGTCGGGAAGCGCAGGATCGTCGGCCCGTCGTCGACCCCGACCGCCTCGCGCAGCTCCTCCCGCAGCGACTCCGCGTCGCGCGGGGCGGCGATCCGCAGGCCCGGCACGACGCCGAAGACGCTCATGTCCCAGATGCCGTAGTGGCTCGGGCCGTCCGGGCCGGTGACGCCGGCCCGGTCCAGCACGAAGGTGACCGGCAGCCGGTGCATGGCCACGTCGAGCAGCACCTGGTCGAACGCGCGGTTGAGGAACGTGGCGTAGACGGCGACCACGGGGTGCAGCCCGCCCATCGCCAGCCCGGCCGCCGAGGTGGCCGCGTGCTGCTCGGCGATGCCCACGTCGTACACCCGGTCGGGATATTTCTTGGCCAGCGTGGCGATGCCGGTCGGCTCGGCCATGGCGGCCGTGATGCCGACGATGTCCGGGCGCTGGTCGGCGATCGCGACCAGCTCGTCGGCGAAGATATGCGTCCACTTCACCGACGGCGCGGCGAGCGCCTTGCCGGTCTCGGCGTCGAACGCGCTCGGGCCGTGCAGGCAGTCGGCCTCGTCCTCCTCGGCGGGCCGGTAGCCGTAGCCCTTGCGGGTCACCGCGTGCACGATGACCGGGGCGTTGAAGCCCTTGGCCCGGCGCAGCGCGGACTCCATCGCCAGCGTGTCGTGGCCGTCGACTGGGCCGACGTACTTCATCCCGAGGTCCTCGAACATCGGCTGCGGGCTGACCGCGTCCTTGATCCCGCGCTTGACCGCGTGCAGCACCTCGTACATCGGCTTGCCGACCATCGGCGTCGAGCCGAGGGCGTCCTTGACCAGATCGAGGACCTTCTCATAGCCGGGGTTGAGGCGCAGCGTGGAGAGGTGGTCGGCCAGGCCGCCGATGGTCGGCGCATACGACCGGCCGTTGTCGTTGACGACGATGACCAGCCGGTTGCGCGCCGCCGCGATGTTGTTGAGCGCCTCCCAGCACATGCCGCCGGTGAGCGCGCCGTCGCCGACGACCGCCACCACGTGCCGGTCCTCGCCGCGCAGCGTGAACGCCTTGGAGAGGCCGTCGGCATAGGACAGGGCGGTCGAGGCGTGCGAGTTTTCGATCAGGTCGTGCTCGCTCTCGGCCTGGCTCGGATAGCCGGACAGGCCGCCGCGCTGGCGCAGCCGGTCGAAGCCGCCCTGCCGGCCGGTCACCATCTTGTGCACATATGCCTGGTGGCCGGTGTCGAAGAGGATCCGGTCACGCGGCGAGTCGAAGACCCGGTGCAGCGCGAGAGTCATCTCCACAACCCCGAGATTGGGCCCCAGGTGCCCGCCCGTACGTGACACCTTGGCCACCAGGAAGTCGCGGATCTCGGCCGCGAGCAGACTCAACTGCTCGGGCGTGAGGCGCTTGAGGTCCCGGGGCGAGGCGATCCCGCCGAGCAGCCCGGACGGGGGAGGAAGAGTCTCGCTCATGAGGCGTCAGTCTATCGGCGACGCGCCGCCCCGCGCCCGCCAAGACCACTTCCCTACACGCAACTTGCACATCTGGCGTCTACCGCGGTGACCACTTTCACATCGGCGCGGCGAACAGCGCCACGCACTCGACATGCTGGGTCATCGGGAAGCAGTCGTAGCCGCGCAGTTCGGTGAGCCGCCAGCCGGCCTGGGCGAAGGTCGCCACGTCGCGGGCCAGCGCGGCCGGGTCACACGCCACGTAGGCGACCGCCCGGGGCCGGGCCGCGATGATCGCCCGGACCACCTTCGCGCCGGCGCCGGTGCGGGGCGGGTCCAGCACCACCAGATCGACCGGCCCGGCGACCCGGCGCCGGGCCAGCGCGGTCTCGACCTTCGCCGCGACCACCTCGACCCCGGTCAGGTCGGCCAGGTTGCGGCGCGCGGCGGCCACGCCCACCGGCGAGGACTCCACCACCGTCGTGCGCGCGCCGGTCCGCTGCGCCAGGGCGGCCGCGAAGAGCCCGGCGCCGCCGTAGAGATCCCACGAGCTCTCCCCCGCG
>Ga0307515_10005868_pt1 | contig 24773 bp, 18 predicted proteins | sample 17_EM_MG_FD_194513 | JGI IMG/M metagenome (GOLD analysis project Ga0307515, IMG submission 194513) | Populus trichocarpa ectomycorrhiza microbial communities from riparian zone in the Pacific Northwest, United States - 17_EM | ecosystem: Host-associated > Plants > Roots > Unclassified | place... | reverse complement strand
GCCCGACTCAGCCGCACCCATGAATCCGCAGAACATCAAGTCCATCCGCATCAGGATCACGCACGGCACATCGACATTCACTGCCACGCTGGAAGGCTCACCGACGGCGGCCGACTTCGCCTCGATGCTGCCACTGTCACTGATGCTGGAAGACTATGCCTCGCAAGAGAAGATGGTCTCGCTGCCACGCAAGTTGACGACGACAGGTGCGCCGGCAGGCGCCGCTCCCGTGGTGGCCGACATCGCCTACTACGCACCCTGGAACAACCTGGTCATCTACTACCGAGACGCTCCCTATGCGAAGGGCGTGATCCGCCTCGGCCGTGTGGACGGCGGGAGGTCTGCATGGGCAAAGGAAGGTTCGATGAAAGTGCGCATCGAGCGCATCGAAAACTGAGCCTCTCAGGACGGCGCTCGACCCGTCGAACCAGCAAGCAATGAAGTCCGATTGATGAGTCAGCCTCATAGGCGCTTGCCGCCCCAGCCGACTAGTCCAAGCCACTGCCAACACCCAGAATTCTTCTGAGTTTCAAGCCACCCTCAACCCTCACTCCTCAACCACCAGCGAGAACATTCATGCGCCTCACAACCACACTCCGCCGAGCGTCTATCGTCTTTGCAGCACCTGCCCTGATTGCCACGGTCCTGGCCCTGCCCACGACCTCTGTCGCACAGGAGAACACAGCATTCCGTCAGTACCAGTGCACGGTGCTGGGCGACAACGCCGCCTGCCCTGCTTCATACGCGGTGCCCGCAACTCGGACCGAAGTGCAAGTGGTCCCCGGCCCCCATGCGCTGTATCGCATGCACCTGGGGCAGGATGCAGGCGACGCCATCGAGGCCGCACGCGCCTCCGGCGAGCAGCCAGCCTGGCGCACCGTCCGCATCACCACCCGCCAGTTCACGCCCAAGGAAGCCCACGAGCGCCATTTGGGCCTCCTCAGCGCTTCGTCAGAAACGCAGCAGATCCTGGCCGAAGTGCCCGTCGAAGCCGATGCCGTGCGCGCGTGCATCGCGGCTGAAGCAACGGCAAACTGAGCTGAATCTCCCGCTGCACACCCGCAGCGATAACCCCAGGTGATCGCGCCACCGAGCGCGTTATCGCCTTGTATCAGCATCGTCAGACTTCGGTAATGTCTTGGCAACGATGCAATGCAATCCTCGCGTCAACGTCGCCTGGGGTTCGTTGATGTGTTGCGAGCAGCGCTGTTTGCATCGTCCTTGATCCCCTGCGCGCGAAGAAGCCGACCCCGTTCCTGGAGGGTCGGCCCATCGTGTCTTCAGTACCACTGAGAGGGGATTTCATGACAACTCGTTTCCTGTTCATCGTCTGGTTCGCGCTTGCGAGCTTTGTCTCCGGATGCGGCGGCAGCAGCGACTCCGACAGCAGCTCGACAGCCACCGTGCCGACGATCACCACGCAACCCACGTCGCAAAGCGTGACCGCGGGCGCTAGCGTGAGCTTCACCGTGGTCGCCGACGGCACCGCAACGCTGACGTACCAATGGCGCAAGGGCGGCACGTCGATCAGCGGCGCCACCTCGGCCACCTACAGCATCAGCGCCACGGCCTCCAGCGATGCCGGCAGCTACGACGTGGTCGTCAGCAACAGCGCCGGCAGCGTGACCAGTTCGGCGGCAACGCTCACGGTCACCTCGGCCACCGGCGCGCCAACGATCACGACGCAACCGACCTCGCAGTCGGTGGCCGTAGGCGCCAGTGCCACCTTCACCGTGGTGGCCACCGGAACCAGCACGCTGAGCTACCAGTGGCGCAAGGACGGCACCGCTGTCTCGGGCGCAACCTCGGCCAGCTACGCGATCAGCTCGGTCGCCAGCTCGGACGCCGGCAGCTACGACGTCGTGGTGACCAACTCGATCGGCTCGGTCACCAGCAGTGCAGCCACCTTGACGGTGACGACGACCACCAGCTCCACGCTGAGCGCCGACGTGACCACCGCCGCGAGCACGTTCTACAACACGCTCAGCAGCACGCAGCAGTCCACCGTGCAGTTGTCGTGGAGCCTCGACACCGCGCGCAAGTGGTCCAACCTGCCGGCCCAGCTGGTTGCGCGCAATGGCGTCACCTGGGGCAGCCTGAGCACCGCCCAGAAGACCGCTGCCCGCACGATGATCGCCACGGCGCTCAGCTCGGCTGGCAACACCCTGCACATCGGCATGCAGGCCGCTGACGACTACCTCGCCGCCAACGGTGGCGGCACCAGCAGCTACGGCAACAGCTACTTCTACATCGCCTTCCTCGGCACGCCATCAGCCACCGACTTCTGGATGTTGCAGCTGACCGGCCACCACCTCACCTACAACATCGCCTTCAACGGCAGCTACAAGTCGCCGACGCCGCTGTTCCTGGGCGTCGAACCCAAGGGCTCGTTCACGCAGGACGGCACCGCCTACGACCCGATGGAAGCGCAGCGCACGGCGATGTCCAACCTTGGCGCATCGCTTACCTCGTACTCGAGCGCGAAGCTCTCCGGCACGTACAGCGACATCCTGTTCGGCGCCAACGGCTCGGGCAACATCGACGGCACCTGCCCGCGCAGCTACTCCAGCGTCACCGAGCACGGCCTGCTGTACTCCAGCCTGTCATCGACCGACCAGGCGCTGGTGCAGGCCGCCATCAAGGCCTACGTGAACACGCAAGCCACCGAGTACGCAGACGACCTGCTGGGCACCTACCTCAGCGACACGTCGCTGGCCTCGACCTACGTGGCGTATTCGGGCAGCGGCACCGTTACCACCAACGGCAACTACTTCCGCATCGAAGGCCCGCGTGTGTGGATCGAGTTCTCGGTGCAGAAGGGTGTGATCTTCAGCAGCGACATCCACTACCACACGATCTGGCGCGACAAGTACGGCGACTACGGTGGCAAGTGCATCAGCTGAGGTCGGCATGCGAAGCCTGCGCGCCACGCTGATCGGCCTGTTGTTCGGGCTGTGGGCCGCGCTCGCCGCGGCCCACCCCATGCCCGAGAGCCGGGTCTGGATCGACACCACGCCGGCGGGCCTGCAGCTGACGTTGCAGCTGCCGCTGAACCGGCTGGAGTTCGCCTTCGGCCAGCCGCTGGCCGAGCATGCCGACACGGTGCTGGCGCAGCACGGCGAGGCCCTGTCGCGCTACCTGTTGCAGCACGTCGGTGCACGCAGTGGCAATCAAGGCTGGCAGGCCCTGCGTCCGCAGCTCAAGGTGGTGGGCAGCGATGCGTCAGCCGAGCTCGAGGCCGTGCTCGAGTTGCGCGCGCCAGCCGGCGCCGACAAGCGATCGCCCACGCTGCTCTACGACGTGGTCACGCACGAGGTCCGCACGCACCGCGTGCAGGTCTTCCTGCGCAAGGACTGGGCGGGCGGCTTCGTCGGCGAGGCGCCCCTGCCGCTGGGCGAGCTGCACTACGGCCAGTCCAGCCTGCCCATCCCGCTGGAGGAAGCGCGCGCCGGCTCCAGCCTGCTGCGCCTCGTGAAAGGCGGCGCGGTGCACATCGCCGAAGGAACGGATCACCTGCTGTTCCTGCTGATGCTGGTGATCGTCGCGCCGCTGAGCGTGCGCGCTGGCCGCTGGGATGCCGTGCGCCCGGTGCGCTCTGCACTCCGCCAACTGTCGCTCGTCGTGACGGCCTTCACCCTCGGGCATTCGCTGACCTTGGGCCTGGGCAGCAGCGGTTGGCTGTCGCTGCCGTCGCAGCCGGTGGAGGTCGCCGTGGCCGTGTCGATCGCATTCGCTGCGGTGCACGCGTTCCGGCCGCTGTTCGCCGCCGGCGAGGTGGTGATGGCGCTCGGGTTCGGGCTGGTGCACGGCTTCGCGTTCTCGGCCAGCCTCTCGGGTGCCGGCCTCACGGCCTGGCAGCACGCGCAAGCGCTGCTGGCGTTCAACCTCGGCATCGAAGCGATGCAGCTCGTCGTCGTGCTGGCCGTGATGCCGCCACTGTTGATGCTGAGCCGCTCGAGCCCCGCGTTCTATGCGACCTTGCGGCGCGTTGCTTCGGTCGCGGCCTTTGCGCTGGCCGCCGTGTGGATTGCGGACCGGGCCGGTGTCGCCTCGTTCAGCGCGGTGTCAGGGTTCGACCACCCGGCGGTGACCCTTGTGTTGCTCCCCGGCTTGCTGTGGCTGGCAGCGTTGGCCAGGTACGGCCGGCACCGGCTGAGCGACGCGAGTCCGCGAGTCAGTGAGGTTTGAACGCGGCTCCGAGCCGCATGCCGCGATTGGAGATTCATCAGTCAGACCAAGACCCAGAATAAGATCGGCGCCGCTCTCAATTCACGAACGCCACCGATGCCTGAATTTCTTTTGGATCCGCAAACCTGGATCGCATTCGCCACGCTCACTGCACTCGAGCTCGTGCTTGGCATCGACAACATCATCTTCATCTCGATTCTTGTCGACAAGCTGGACCCCGTTCAACGGGAGCGTGCGCGCCGGCTCGGGCTCTTCATGGCGATGTTCATGCGTGTCGGGCTGCTGCTCGTGCTGTCGTGGATCATGGGGCTGGTCACGCCGCTGATCACGGTGGCGGGGCACGAGATCTCGGGGCGAGACCTCATCCTGATCGCCGGCGGACTGTTCCTCATCTACAAAAGCGTCGGCGAGATTCACCAGTCGCTCGAAGGCGAGACCGGCCACGCATCGGGTGCGGTGAAAGCGACGTTCTCGGCAGTGGTCCTTCAGATCCTGATCGTCGACCTGGTGTTCTCTCTCGACTCGATCATCACCGCCGTGGGCATGGTCGACCGCATCGAAGTGATGATCGCCGCCGTGCTGGCATCGGTCGGCCTGATGATGCTGTTCGCCAATGCGATCGGGCGTTTCGTGTCCGCCCATCCGACGATCAAGATGCTCGCGCTGGCATTCCTGGTCGTCGTCGGCGTGGTGCTGATTGCCGAAGGCTTCGACCAGCACGTTCCGAAAGGCTACGTGTACTTTGCGATGGCGTTCTCTCTGGGCGTGGAGCTGCTGAACATTCGCACGCGAAAGAAATCGGCGAAGCCCACGGTGCTGCACTCACCGTATGTGCCGGACGAGAAGTAGCCTTCAGCCGCAGGTGAAACGGCCTCCCGTCGCCTGAATATCGGGGGAGCGGGAAGCACCTCGGCCGCGAGGTGGCGCGAGATGAGGGGCGTACCTCAGGGAATGTCCCAGCAGCGCTGTGCCGCGCTGGTCAGGCCAAATCGTCGACCGCGGCGTGATCATTGCGACGGCGCCGAGTCTGGAGCTTCATCGCTTATGACCTCGACCACCAGCTCTCCTCTGATGCTCGTCACCGGCGCCACCGGCAAGGTGGGCCGCACCTTCATCGCGCGCCTGCTCGGCGAGGCCGCGTTTTCCCACTGGCGAGTGCGTGCGTTGTGCCACCAGCGGGCCATGCCCGAGCACGAGCGAGTGGAGTCCGTGTTCGGCGCAATCCAGGACCGCGACGCCGTACGGCACGCCCTCGCCGGTGTCTCGCACGTGCTGCACCTGGCCACCAGCAAGGAGACGCCCGACGACGCGATGGATGTGTCGGTGAAAGGGCTGTTCTGGCTGCTGGAGGGTTGCCGCACGAGTTCGACGTTCCGCCAGTTCATCCTGATCGGCGGCGATGCGTCTGTCGGGCACTTCCACTATCCGCACCCGGTGCCGGTGGTCGAGACGCAGCCGCACAGCGCCTACCCCGGCTGCTACGCACTGTCGAAGGTGCTCGAGGAGACGATGCTGCAGCAGTACTACCTGCAGTACGACCTCAACGGCTGCTGCCTGCGTGCGCCCTGGATCATGGAGAAGGATGACCTGCGTTATCACTTGAGCTTCGGCCCCGATGTGTTCGGCGGGCCACGCTGGTGTGACCTGGTCGGCGAAGAGGCTGCTGCCGAGTACGCGGCCCGCGGTGCGATCCCCGTGCTGCTCGATCAGGCCGGTGCCGGCTTGTTGCGCAACTTCGTGCACGTGGACGATCTGGTCGCTGCGATTCTCGCGGCGATCGACGAGCCGCGCGCACGCCAGCAGCTCATGAACATCTGCATGAACGAGCCGATCGACTACGTGCGCCTGGGCGATTACCTCAATCGCACGCGGGGCTGCCCGTTGGTGCCGATCCGCGAGCGCTATCACTCGACCTGGCTCGACAACAGCAAGGCGCGCTTTCTGCTGCGCTGGCGGCCGCGCTACGACATGGAGCGCCTGGCCGACGCGGCCTGGGACTACGAGCGCGCGGCGGACGATCCGCGCCACATCTGGTATCCCGGCTGACTTTCCCCTAGCAGATGGAGTTCTGCCATCTGCTGGATCGCCTTGCGGCGGACTCGCTCACTCGTTGATGTTGCGCGCGCGGAGGCGATCGAACAGCACGGCGATGACGATGAAGCTGCCGACAAAGGTGCCTTGCCAGAAGGTGCTGATGCCCAGCAGCGTGAGGCTGTTGCGGATCACCTCGATCAGCGCCGCGCCGATCACCCCGCCAAACGCGGTGCCGATGCCGCCCGACAAGTTGGCACCGCCGATCACCGCCGCCGCAATCACGGACAGTTCCATGCCTTGCCCGAGGCCGGTGGTGATCGTGCCGAGCCAGCCGACCTCGAGAATTCCTGCCAGTCCGGCGCACAGTGCGCACACCATGTACACGCTGACCTTGATCGCCTTGACCGGCACGCCGTTCACGACGGCCGCGCGCTCATTGCCGCCGATGGCGAAGAGGTAGCGCCCCCACCGCGTCCAGCGGAACGTCAGGCTGGCAATCACCAGCAGCACCAGCAGAAAGACGAGTGGGTTCGGCACCCGGATCGAGTCGACGAAGGGCAGCGCCAACTCGACGAAGCCGCCGCCGAGCGTCAGCAATGCCGGCTGGTCCGGGCCGAACGAGTAGACCATCCGGTTGTTCGAAAGCACCATCGCCAGGCTGCGCGCGATCGACAGCATGCCAAGGGTCACGACAAAGGGCGGCACGCCGACGTAGGCGATCAACACGCCATTGAAGGCACCGACCGCCAACGCAGCTGCGAGCGCCAGCGGCACGGCAAGCCAGATCGACATGCCGGAGTTCATCGTCATGCCGACTACCATGCCCGACAGCACGAGCACCGCGCCGACGGACAAGTCGATGCCACCGATGATGATCACCGCGGTCATGCCGATCGCGATGATGCCGACGAACGCAAAGTTGCGCGTGACGTTGAACAGGTTCTGCTGCGTGGCGAACACATCGCTTGCGAGCGTCAGCGATACGAAGGCCAGCAACGCGGCCATCGACACCCAGAAGGTCTGCTGGCCGACGAGCCACGAGAACCAGTGGCGATGTGTCCGCTTGCCGATCGCCTGTTCGAGAGTGACTTCCATGGTGGAGGGCCCTGGTCGTGGGAGGGTCGAAGGGTCAGGCCGTCGCGAGTCAGGCCGTCGCAATGGCGCCGGTGATGAGACCGGTGACCTCTTCGGGAGAACTTTGCGCGATGGCCTTGTCCGCCACCTTCTCGCCGCGGCGCAACACGACCACGCGGTCGGCCACCGAGAACACATCGGGCATGCGGTGGCTGATCAGCACCACCGCGATCTGGTGCTCGCGCAAGCGGCGTATGAGGCTCAGCACCTCGGCCACCTGGCGCACGCTGATGGCTGCCGTCGGCTCGTCCATCAGAACGATCTTCGGGTCCGACAGCCGCGTGCGCGCGATCGCCACGGCCTGGCGCTGGCCGCCCGACATGCGGCGCACCATGTCGCGCGGCCGTGTCTCCGACTTCAGCTCGGCGAACAGCTCGCCCGCGCGCTGGAACATCGTGCGGTAGTCGATCCAGCGAATGGGGCCGAACCCGCGCATCAGCTCGCGGCCGAGGAACACGTTTTCCGCCGCGGTGAGGTTGTCGCAGAGGGCCAGGTCCTGGTAGACGATCTCGACGCCTTGGCCACGCGCGTCAGACGGCTTGTGGAAGTGCACCGCCTGACCCTGCATCGTCATGGTGCCGGCGCTGGGCGGGAAGTTGCCCGCAATGATCTTGACGAGCGTGGACTTGCCCGCGCCGTTGTCCCCCATCAGCCCGACGACCTCGCCGGCCCGAAGGGTCAGCGAGACGTCGGTCAACGCGCGGATCGCTCCAAAGTGCTTCGAGACACCCGAAAGTTCCAGGATCGCCATGCTGCGTCGGGTCCTTCGTTCAGTGGTGGCCAGCGGCGCCCTTTGGCGCCCGTCGGCGAATGGCACGCGTCCTTGCGCGTGTCATTCGCCCTTCCGCATCACTTCGCCGGGCACTTGCCGAGGTTGGACGGCGTGCACTCGTCCAGCCCCGTGTAAAGCGGATCGGCCGGCTTCTTTCCATTGATGAGGTCGATCAGCACCGCCGGCGCGCGGTGGCCCATCTCGAACGGGCGCTGGCCGATCTGCGCGTGGCTGCGCCCTGCCTTCAGTGCGTCGAGCTGCGGCGGCAGCGTGTCTCCGGCGATGATGATCATCTCCTTGGACTTGAGCCTGGGCATCACCTGGTCGGTGACCTGCGCGTAGGCCTGCGGGCCGAATTGCGCCCAGCCGCCAATCAGGATGAAGGCGTCGAGCTTCGGGTTCTTCGTGAACACGTCGGCCATCTGCTGGTTCGCCAGGTCGATCTGGTCATTGGTGAACAGCGGGCAGCCCTCGATCTCGGTCCAGCCGCTGTCGCCCTTCAGCCGGTCGACTCCCTTCTTGCCGCTGATCGTGTCGCGAAAACCGGCGGCGCGCGCGTTGATGTTGTCGGCGGCGGGGTTGCCCAGCTGTAGGCACACGCTGCCCCCCTTCGGCTTGAGCTGCTTCAGGTGCTTGGCCATCAGCACGCCCATGTCGTAGTTGTTGGTGCCGAGGTAGGTCTTGCGCAACGCGCGGTCCGCCGCGGTGAGATCGGCGTCGATCGTCATGATCGGCATCTTCGGTTGCTTGGCCTTGAGCATGTTGGCCATGGCCGGCGCGTTGGACGGCGAGATCGCAATGCCGGCCACGCCCTTGTTGATCAGATCCTCGACGATCTGTACCTCACCGGCCTCATCGGCGCTCGAGGCTGGGCCGGTGTAGAGGCAGGTGTATTCGGACTTCGGGTTTTCCTTGTTCCACAGCGCACAGCCGTCGCCGAGCACGGTGAAGAACGGGTTGTCGAGTCCCTTGACCACCACGGCCAGCGTCTTCTTCTGGGCCTGGGCCAAGTTCGGTCCAGCGGCCAAAAGCACGGCCAGCGCCACGCCCACCCACTTCAGAAAAGCCTTGTTCATATCGCTGCTCCTGTCAGTCGCGCCATGCGCGTCGCATCGGTTTGCCCGGACTACTGACTGCCTTTGCCGCGAACACCTCAACGGCCTGCCTTGCTTCTTCCGCGCCGCTCTCGGCGGCCCCGCACGTCACGTCACCGGGTGCTGCGATGCAATGGCTGAATGCCGCCAACGCATCGTGATCGAGATTGTGAGGTGCGCACCTCAGCGTGGCGCTGGTGGTTTCCCGCAGGTCTTCCTCGCCGGCTGGGCCGGCGCGAGCCGCCCCGTACGCCGCTGGTAATGCCGCCCAATAGCGGCCCTCGACCTTCGCCTGTTGGTCACGCATCGTGCCGCCTTGCACCTGTCGCTCGGGGGCGGCGTTCGAGGTCGTTTCCGGCGCTTTGCCGGGCGTACAGCCTTGAGTGGCGCACCTCAATCTGTATGATGATTGCGATGCCCGACGCCAAACGCACCAGCTTGCACGACGTGGCTGATGCCGCCGGCGTCAGCCTCGCCACCGTGGATCGCGTGCTGCACGGTCGCGCAGGAGTGCGCCCGCGCACCGTCGCGCATGTGCAGGCCGTGGTGGAGCGACTGGGCTATCGGCCGGACCCGTCCGCTGCGCGCCTCGCGCGAAAAAGCCATGCGCGGTTGGTGTTCGTCTTGCCCTCGGGCACGAACACTTTCGTCGACATGATCGACCGCCAGGTGCATGCGTTGATGCCGTGGCTGGCCGAGCAGCGCGCCACGGCGACGATCCAGCGGGCCGACGTCTTCTCGGCGGAAACGCTGGCGCATCACCTCGCCGGCTTGCGCGATCGCTGCGACGCAGTGATCGTCATGGGAGTCGACCACCCGCTGGTGCGCGCGGCGATCGACGATCTCGTTGCGCACGATGTCGTCGTGCTCACGATGGTCTCGGACGTGCCCGCATCCCGACGCAGCCGCTTCATCGGCATCGACAACGTGACCGCAGGCCGCACCGCGGCCTCCTTGCTCGGCCGCTTCATCGGGCCGCGAGCAGGCAGCGTCGGCATCGTCATGGGCAGCCGGGCCTTGCGAGACCACGCCGAGCGGCTCTTCGGCTTCGAGCAGGTCATGGCAGCCGAGTACGGCCACCTGCGGCTGCTGCCGGTGATCGAAGGTCACGATTCATCGAGCCGCACCGATCCGCTGGTGAGCGGGCTGCTGCAGCACGAAGCCGATCTGGCGGGCCTGTACAGCATCGGCGCCGGAAACCGGGGCATCCAGGCTGCGCTCGAACGCAGCGGGCGCGCGACGAGCATCGTGTGGATTTGCCACGAACTCACCGCCCATGCCCGCAAGGCCTTGCTGACCAGCGTGGCCGACGCGGTGATCAACCAGGATGCCGGCCATGAGGTGCGCTCGGCCTGCCGCCTGGCCCTGGCCGCGCTGTCCGGCGAACGCGTTCTGCCGGATCAGGAACGCATTGGCGTGGACATCTTCCTGCGCGACAACCTGCCCTGACGGCGTTGCGCGTCCCGCGCTCTACCGCCTTGCTCAGCTCGTCGATTCAACGGCCTCCGGCACTTTGGCGGAGGCTGGCTCGGGCGCCGTGAGCCGGGTCTTGACCAGTTCGCGGCGCTTGCGGAATTCGGTGTATTCCTGGTCGGCCAACACGCCGATCAGGATCACCGAGCCGCTCACTGCGAAATTCAGGGACGAAGGGATGCCCAGAAGGTTGACGAGGTTCTGCAGGATCTGAAGCAGGATGGTGCCCAGCACCACGCCGACGATCGACCCTTCGCCGCCACGCAGCGAGAAGCCCCCCAGCACCGCGGCCGCGATCGCATACAGCTCGTAGAAGTTGCCATGCGAGCTCGGCAGGATCGAGCGCGTGTACATGGCAAGGAAGATCGACGCCAAGGCAGTCAGCACGGCACAGATGACATACGCAGCGATGACCACGCGGTCGGTGCGAATGCCGGAGAAGCGCGCTGCCTCCTCGTTCTTGCCCACGGCGTACAGGTACCGACCGAACACGGAACGATGCAACACCACCCACATCACTGCCGCGAGCAGCAGCATCAAGAAGAACGAGTGGGGGATCGAAATGGACGTCATCGCGCCGCCGGTGGCCCGGGCCAGCAGATCGGTACGCCCGGTGGTGATGAACTCCAGTGTCTCGAACCGCACGCCGAAGGGAAAGCCGGCCGTGGCGTCTTGTGTGTAGAAGCGGGCGATGCCGCGGTAGATCAGCAGCCCGCACAGCGTCACGACAAAAGGCTGCATGCGCTTCTTCGTGATGAGCAGCCCGTGGCACAGGCCAAGGACGACGCCGATCACCAGCACGATGGGAACGGCCAGCGGCCAAGGAACGCCGAGATTGGCGATGAGGTCGATGAAGATCACGCCGAGCAGCGCAATCATCGAGCCGACTGACAGCTCGATGCCGCCGGTGATGATGACAAAGGCCTGCGCGATCGAGAACATGCCGAAAAGCCCGACAAGGTTGGCGGTGTTGGCGATGTTGATCGGCGAGAGGAAGAGCGGGTTGATGAGCGCGACGACCGCACCCACCACCATGATCAGAACGAAGAGCCCGGTGTCTTTCTTGAGATTCAGCATGGGATCTCCCCTGTGAATGTCAGGGTGTGCATTCGGCCATCTCGTGCGTGCCCATTGCCAGCTTCAGGATGTTGGCCTCGCTGCATTGCGCACGCGCAAGGATGCCCGAGATCCGTCCGCTGCGCATGACCGCAACACGATCGGAAACCCCGATCACCTCCTCCATGTCGGATGAAATCATCAGCACCGCGACGCCCTTGTCGGCGAGGCGGCGCATGAGCCGGTAAATCTCTGACTTGGCGCCCACGTCGATGCCACGGGTGGGCTCGTCGAAGATGATGAAGCGCGGGTTCATCGCCAGCCACTTGGCGAGCACGACCTTCTGCTGGTTGCCGCCGGAAAGCGACCCCGCACGCGCCTGCACATTCGACGTGCGGATGCCGAGGTCAACGCGGCTCGTCTCGGCTTGCACACGCTCGCGCTCGCCCGAGACCATCATGGCGCGCGAATACGCAGGCAGGTCGGGCAGCGTGATGTTCTCGCTGATCGCGAAGTCGAGCAGCAAACCCATGGCCTTGCGGTCTTCCGGCACGAGGAAGACGCCGGCCTTCACCGCGTCGGCTGCACCGGTGAAACGAACGGGCGCGCCGTCGAGCATCACGGCGCCACCGGCCAGGCGATCGACACCGAAGATGGCACGCGCGAGCTCGGTGCGACCAGCGCCGACCAGGCCGGCGAGCCCGAGGATCTCGCCGCGGCGAAACTCGATGTTGACGGCCTCCAGCGGGTGACTGCTCGTGCGCATGTCACGCACCGACAAGGCCACCGCGCCAGGCTGCCCGGCCGGGCCGACATAGGCGACCTTGAGGTCGCGTCCGACCATCAGCCTGACCATCGCGTCGTGGTGGATCGCTTCACGGGCCAGGTGCCCCGCGAGGCGGCCGTCGCGCAGCACGATCACGCGGTCACACGCCTGCACCACTTCGTTCAGCCGGTGCGAGACGAAGATGAAAGCGATGCCCTGCGCCTTGAGACCGGCGATCACCTTGAGCAGGCTGTCGGTCTCGGAGATCGGCAGGCTCGAGGTCGGCTCGTCGAGGATCACGAGCCTGGAGTTCAAGCTCAGGGCCTTCGCAATCTCGACCATCTGCCGCTGCGCGAGCGACAGGCTGGCCACCGGGAACGAGGCCGAGAAGTTGGCGCCCAACCGAGCCAGATACGGCTGCACCATGGCATGCAGCCGCTCGGTGTCGACAAGCCGCAATGCGCCGAACCTGGTGGGTTCGCGCCCGATGAAGATGTTGGCGGCAACGTCGAGGTTGTCGAACAGGTTCAGTTCCTGGTGGACAAAGGCAATCCCGGCACGCATCGAATCGGACACCGTTAAGGAGTCTCGGGCGACACCGTCGATCTCGATGCTGCCGCAATCGGGCGAGGTGACACCCCCCAGGATCTTCATCAGCGTCGATTTGCCCGCGCCGTTCTCGCCGACCAGGCCGATCACCTCGGCAGGCCCGACGTCCATGGAAAAGTCAGACAAAGCTACGACACCGGGATAGGTCTTGCCTATCCCGGTGAGCTTGAGAAACGGCACGTTTCCGCGGTGCATCAAGACTTCAGCTTGGCTTGGAGATCGGCCTGGAACTTGTCGACGTTGCCCTTGTTGACCGTGATGCCCGGGATGATGATCAGCCCGTTGGCTGGCACCTTGGACTTGTCTCCCTTCTGCACGGCAGCCAGCAGCTTCATGCCTTGGTAACCCCATTCGTATGGCTGTTGAACGACCGTGCCTGCAAACGCGCCCTCCCTCACCGCACCCAGCGTGATCGGGTCCTCGTCGAAGGCGATGACCGTGATCTTGCCGAGCTTGCCCGAATCCCGCAGCGCCTCGTAGATGCGCGGCGGGTTGTACGAGTAGAAGCCGACCATGCAGTTGATTTCCGGGCGCGCGACGAGAACGTCGTCCACATTGGCACGGGCGCGCGCCTGGTCGTGGTCGTCGGTCCGCACGTCGACCATCTGGATGTTGTGCTTGCCTGCGACCTCCTTGAAGCCCTCGATGCGTTCGCGGGCGTTGTCGGAGCCCGTGTTGCCGACGAAGCCCATGCACTTTCCGCCCTTGGGCATTGCCTTGGCGGCGATCTCGCCAGCGTTGCGGCCGAGGTCGGTGTTCGACGAGCCGATGTATGCAAGCCGCTTGGAGCTGGGGGCATCGCTGTCGAAGGTGAGCAGGGGCACGCTCGACCCGATCTTGTTGAGCATGTCGATCTGCGTCTTGGGGTCGAGCACCGAGACGGCGACAGCGGCGACGCCGGCGGCCATCAGGTCTTCGAGAAGGCGCTGCTGGATGGCCGCATCGCCTCGCTCGGGATACTTGAACAGAAGCTCGTGGTTAGGGAGCTCCTTCTGCGCCTTGCGGACACCGGCTTCCGCCAGTTTCCAGAAGTCGGACGGCCCGTTCACCACGAAGGCCAGTTTCGGCTTGGTCTGCGCCGAGGCCGTGCCGCCGACCATCAGTGCGACGGCCGCCGCCGCAATCGCCAAGCGTTTCAGATACTTCATTTGATGTCTCCTCTTGTTGAAATGACGCAGCGCATGAACCCGGACCTGAGGTCCATCGGACAGCCCTTGACGCGAGCGCCTTGGAACTGACAGGCTGAATTGCCGCTCGCTATGCAAGCGCCTCGGCCATCGTGCGCATCTGCACTTGAATGACACGAGAACCCGCCGGCTGTGAGCAGGCAAAGAGAACGGCCGCCGCGACGTCCTCGGCTTCGAGCATTTCAGACTGCTTGACGCCTGCTTCCGTACGGCCCTTGCCCAGCGCGAATTCGGTCTTCACGCCGCCTGGGCAGATCGTGCCGACCTTGATCCCATAGGGCCGCAACTCCTTGTCCAGCCCCTCGGCGAATCCCACCTGGGCGAACTTGGTGGCGCAATACACCGCCTCGCCAGGAAAGCCGTACACGCCGGCCATCGACGAGATGAACAGGACGAGGCCCTCGCCCTGCTTGATCATCACCGGCACCACGTGCCGCGAGAAGAGAAAGGTGGACCGTACGTTCACGTCCATCATCTCCACGTAGTCGTCGAGACTCGTGTCGATCAGCTTCTTGTAGTTGCCGATGCCCACGTTGTTGATGAGCATGTCGATGCAACCGTATGCCGACATGGCAGCCTCGACCGTGCGCACGGCCGTCGCCTCATCCCGGGCGTCGCCGATCACCGAAATGCCTTCGCCACCGAGTGAGCGCAGCTCCTGGATGAGCGCGTCAAGGCGCTCGCCACGCCGAGCAGACAGCACGAGTCGAGCGCCTTCACGCGCCAACAGCCGTGCGCTCGCTTGGCCGATCCCGGCGCTGGCTCCGGTGATGATGGCAACTTTTCCCGCAAGCTTTCCCGCCATGACTTTCTCCAGTGACTCTTGCGTTGATCGTGACGAGCGCTCATGCTTCATGCCGCCCGTTCTGTGATTCATATGGTCGTCGGCGCTTGCCACCGCGTCCAATGGCCAATGAAGATCGACTTCATCTATGCCGTAGATAAAGGACTGAGGGTTTATGGAACTGCGCCATCTCCAGCACTTCCTGGCAGTCGCCGAGGAGCAGAGCTTCACTCGGGCGGCACAGCGTGTTCACATCGTCCAGTCGGCGTTGTCCACGTCGATTCGCGCATTGGAAGACGAGCTGCATGCGAAGCTCTTCGTCCGCGGTGCAAGGCTGGTGCGGTTGACGCCAGCCGGGCGGGCGTTTCTCGCCACCGCCCGCGAGACACTGCGTGTCCTTGATGCGGGCCGCGAAACGATCGCCGACATCGAAGGGCTGCGCGCAGGTTCCCTTTCCCTCGGCACGGTTCACAGCCTGCCGGCGTTTCTGGATCTGCCGTCGCTCATTGCGCGCTTTCACGCGCTCAACCCGGGCATCGAAGTCCGGCTGCGGCAAGGTGACTCGGCAAGCTTGTTGGAGCAGGTGCAAAACGGGCGCTTGGACCTCGCATTCCTGCCCCTGCTCGACCCACCCGACGACATCTTCACCGCAGTCATCGCCTGCGAGGACATGGTCGTTGCCACGACCCCAGACCATCCGCTTGCGAAGCGAGAGGGCGTTCTGCTGCGAGAGCTCCTCAACTACCCGTTCGTTGACTTCGAGGTCGGCTGGGGCACGCGGCCACTCATCGATCGTGCGTTCGCGCAGGCTGGCATTCAGAGGCGAACCGTGTTCGACGTCACCGACATCGAGACGCTCATCGATCTGATTGCCCAAGGTCTGGGCATCGGTTTGCTGCCCAGACCGCTTGCCGAAATGCGCGGGCCGCGGATCGCGATCGCAGGCTTGATCGAGCCCGAGATCTGCTGGGAACTCGTCGTCGCGCATCTTCGTTGCGACGGCGCCAATCCGGTGAACGGTGCCGCACGTTCGTTCCTGAATCTGCTGGACGTGCATTAGCGCCCGCAATGACCAGACCTCTTACCAACTGGGCCGGCAACTTCAGGTTTTCTGCCCGCGAGGTCCTGCAGCCAGGTTCGGTCGCCGAGCTTCAGGCAGCGGTGCGTGACCGCGAGCACGTCAAGGTGCTTGGCACAGGGCATTCGTTCAACGGCATCGCGGACAGCACCGGGGCGATTCTCTTGCTCGATGACCTGCCCTCGGCGATCAGTCTCGACCCCACGACCTCCACGGTTCGCGCTGCGGCCGGCGTCACCTTTGGTGAGCTCGGGGCCTATCTCCACGCGCGCGGCTTCGGCATCCCGAACCTGGCGTCGCTTCCCCACATCTCATTGGCCGGCGCCTTCGCGACCGGCACACATGGATCAGGCGTCGCGAACCCCATTCTCGCGGCGTCTGTCACGGCGCTCGAACTCGTGAAAGCCGACGGTGAACTGGTCAAGCTGTCGCGCGCCACCGATGCCGATGTATTCGACGGGGTCGTCGTCGGGCTCGGTGCGTTGGGGGTGGTCGTGTCGGTGACGCTCGATGTCGTCCCAGCTTTCGAGGTGAGGCAGGACGTCTACCTGGACCTCGCATTCGATGCGGCCCTGGCCGAGTTCGAAGAACTCATGGCCGCCGCGTACAGCGTGAGCCTCTTTGCCAACTGGCAGCAGACAGCGTTCGACATGGTGTGGTGCAAGAACCGCGTTGGGGACCCGGCGCTCCGCGATCCGCAGACCCCGCTGTTCGGGGCGCGACCCGCCATAACGAATCAGCATCCCATACCCGGGCTCGACGCCGTCCACTGCACCGACCAACTGTCCCGGCCCGGCCCGGCGCACGAACGGCTTCCGCACTTCCGGATGGATTTCCTGCCGAGCCATGGCGACGAACTGCAGACCGAGTACCTGCTTCCGCGACATCATGCGATCGCGGCGTTCAATGCGCTGCGGCCGCTGCACATTGAAATTGCTCAACTCGTATTGGTCAACGAGATCCGCACGATCGCCAAGGACTCACTCTGGATGAGCCCTGCCTACAGGCGAGACAGCGTTGCCTTCCACTTCACCTGGAAACCCGATTGGGCGGCGGTGCAGGGCCTGCTGACGAAGCTGGAAGCGGCTTTGGCGCCGTTCGAACCGCGCCCGCACTGGGGCAAGGTGTTCAGAATGCCGCCGGCCGAGGTGCACAAGCATTGCCCGCGCATCGAGGACTTTCGAGCCCTGGCGCACACCTTCGACCCGGGTGGCAAGTTTCGCAACCCGTTCCTCGACACCTACGTGCTGGGTTGATCGGTCTCGTCCCGCGAGAGAGTGAGCGCGACCCTGATCAGCGCGTCAGCTCCTCGACCTGCCGCTTCGACTCGCTCACGTCCTTGTTCAGCTCGGCGAGGTAGCGGTCGCGTTCTTCGCTGGTCCACTCGGTGTCTGCAAAGCTCGTGAGTGGGTAGCTTCGGCTGGTGTACACGGCACCGGGCAGGCGCGGCATCATCGCGCGGTCCGGGAACTTGTCGGGCACCAGCAGAAAGCCCTGCACGTCGCGCAGCGTGAGGGGAAAGACCGGCGCCGTGTCGCGCACCAGCTTGCCGAACAGCGTGAGCCGAAACTCCTGCGGGCCGACTCCCACCTCGTCGTTGAAGCTCAGCAGCGCAAAGGGCTTGCCGCTTGCGTCGTCGACGCGGGCACTGACGACGTAGCGGCCGGCTTGCGCCACACGCGCCTTCAGGTAGAAATCGAGCGACCCATTGCTCAGCGACTCGCGCGCGCCGGCCCATTCGGCCGGCACCAGTGGCTGGTAGACCACGTCGAAATAGACGTTGCCCAGCTGCCCATCCTGGTTCAGGTAGACCTGCAGGCGAATGGTGCCGGCGAAGTCGGCAAAGCCTTGCGTGGACGGCTGCAGCACGGCGCTGAGCGTGCCGTCTCCGCTGCCGGCATCGACGAAGTTCACGGGAGCCTGCGGCCTGCCTGCCACCTGACGCGGGTCGGGCAGATCGAAGGCGGCGGCGCGGGTCACGAGCAGCGGCACTGGCTTGCCTTCGCTGTCGACCGCGCGCACGGTAAAGCGCACCGACTCGGCACCGCTTGCGAACACGCGGTCTTGCGTGGTCCGCACGCGCACGCCCTTGGCCGGCTCGCCGCCCGGCGTGCGCAGCGGGATGTCATCAGCAATCGGGTCGAAGGGCCGCACCTGGTCGGAGTGCTCAGACAGCGGCCGCGCCTCGTGCGGGTAACGTGTTGAGCGTTGGTAGCTCACGAACGTGTCTTCAGCGCGCTTGAGGCGGCCTTGCCAGAGCGTGAGCAGCGCCTGTCGTGCACGCAAGCCCTCGACGGTATAGGGCGACGACGCGGCAGGCCCTGGCCTCGCGGCCGATGCAGGCACCGCTGCCTGGGCCACGGCCACAGGCTTCGACGGAACGACTGCCGTGGTGTCACCGCCCGGCAGCAGCACACCGACCAGCACCGCCACCGCGGCACCTGCAACCACGAAGAGAAGAGGCCGCGACATGCTGACCTCAGCGTGCGTTGGCCACCATGTCGGCGCGCACCTTCGACACCACGCCGCCCCACGCGTTGTTGGTGTAGTGGTTGTAGGCCTCGGCGTCGTCGCGGAAGACCACCGAGTGGTTGCTCCACTTCGCGCGGCCGCCCTGGTTGGCGGCGGTCCCTAAGGTCAAGTCATTGCATAACCAGTCACCGGGGTTGCAATAGCTGCCACCGGAGCTGCCTGAGACCCCACCGCTGGAGTGGTAGGCCACCACCTCATCGTCTTGCCCAGGCAACACAAACGAGTACAGCGTGCCCTTCGCGCCGGCGTACATGTAGAACCAGGCGGCGCGCGTGTTGTTGTGGTCGTAGAGCGCACGCGCGGTGCTGGTCTTGAGGTCGGACACCAGCGGCTCCGACACGGCCCAGTCGCCGGCATCAGCCAGTTCGCTGCCGCCGCCTGCGCCGGCGGCCACGTCGACCCACTTGATGTTCCAGCCGGTCTGGGTGCTGCCGTCGCTGTTGCTGCACACGCCGTCTGCGCCGGCCACGGCGGTCTTCTTGTAGCGCGTGCTGCCGCCGTACATCGACAGCGTGTAGCCGATCATCAGGTCACCCGCGCTGTGCGCCGCCACATAGCACCAGTTGCTGCCGGTGCAATGGCAATCGAGCGCGTTGCGCACCAGGTAGTTCTGGTCGGAGATGTGGCTGCGGCCGTCCCAGTTGACCGACTTCTTGTTGACGCCAGCCTCGGTGGATGACGGGCCCCAGTAGCTGAAGTCGGCGTAGTTGCCGAGCACGCCGCCGCCGGTGCGGCCGTTGATCCACAGCGAGTAGTTGGTGGCCAGCGCCGCCGTTGCCAGGGTGACCATCAGGGCACCGAGCGCCCACAGGCCAGCACGCATGAATTTCCGCATGGGAGTCTCCTCTGTCGTTGTGAAATCGGGTCGGGCGTTGCCGGACCGGGACCAGGCAAGCGCGAGAGCCTATGCCTCAGAGATGGCAGCAAGAAGTCAGAAATAACCCTGTAGACACGGACCGTGCTGCAGGCGCATGGCGATGCTTCGGGCTCAACAACAACCGAACGCGCAGAGCCGCTTGATCGACCGGCCCGGTGCCGGTGAGATCACGAGTCTTCGGGTTGCGGCCGGGTCGCGTGTGCCAGCGCCGCGCGCAAGTCCTGCAGCTTGGGCGGCTTGGCGAGCATCTGGTCAACGTGTGCCGGAATGTCGCCGTCGGCAGCCAGCCGCTGGCCCCAGCCGGTGAGCATGATCACCGGCGTTGCGGAGTCGACCTCCTTCACGGCCGCGGCCACGCGGCGCCCATCGACGTAGGGCATGCCCAGGTCGGTGATCACGGCATCGAAGCCGCGCCCTGCACTGCGCGCGGCGAGCACCGCGTCGATGCCGGCCTGCCCGCCCGAGGCGACGGTGACGGCGTGGCCGTCCAGCCCCAAGGTGTCGCTGAGCGTCTTGAGCATGATCGGGTCGTCGTCGACGAGAAGCAGGTGCAGCGACGCCGTCGGTGCAGCCACCGGCGGCGATACGACGCGCGGCAGTGCAGCACCCGACACGGGCGGCAAGGCGATGCGGATCGTCGTGCCCTGCCCCACCGCGCTGTCGATCTCGATGTCAGCCCCGTGGCGCTGCACGACGCCGTAGACCATCGCAAGCCCGAGGCCGGTGCCACGCTCACCCTTGGTGGTGAAGAAGGGCTCCAGGCAACGGCGGCGCGTCGGCTCGTCCATGCCGACGCCGGTGTCGGCGACCTCGAGCAACACCGGCTGCCCGTCAGCAGCCGGGCGACGCGTGCGCAGCGTCAGCGTGCCGCCTGCCGGCATCGCGTCGACCGCGTTGAACACCAGGTTGATGAGCGCCTCGCGCAGCTCGGACTCGGCGCCCAGAACGTCGGGCAGTCTGGCGGCGAGGTCGATGTCGAGCTGCACCACCGCACCGCGCTGCTGCGGCATGTCATGCCAGCGCGCACGCGTGAGCTCGACCACGTTGCCGACGATCTCGTTCAGCTGCACCGGGTTCAGCGCGGTCTGCGCCTCGCGCTGGCGGTAGAAGTCGCGCATGCGCGCCACCGTGGCCGCCACGTCGTCGATCGCCATCGCGATGGTCTGCAACTGCTCGCGCCCGCGCGCGCTCAGGTTCGGTTCGCGCTCGAGCAAGTTCTCGGTGTAGAGCGTGATCGGCGAAATCGCGTTGTTGATGTCGTGCGCGATACCGCTGGCCATCTCGCCGAGCGCACGCAAGCGCTCCTGCTGCATCACGCTTTGCTGGGTCTGGCGCAGGTCGTCGTAGGCGCGCTGCAGCGACGCATGCAGCTCCGCCTGCTTGGCCGCGAGCGCGACGTGCGCGCTCAGCTGGCGCAAGAACTCGCATTCGCCGCTGTTGAACGAATCGGGTTTGCGGCGTGCCGCGATCAACACGCCGAAGACACGGCTCTCCGACTGCAGTGGCGCCGCCACCAGCGAATGCAAGCCGCCCTTCAGCAGCCGCTGCGGGAACGGGAACGGCACCTCCGCCAGATCAGCCTCGTAGACGAGGTGGCCGCGCACGCAGCGCGAGAGGCCGTTCTCGTCGATCGGGACCGTGGCGTTCTCGGGCATCGCCAGTTCCAGCGCGAGCGCCGCACTGTGCACGCCGACACGCGTGACGGTCAGCTGGTTGTCCATTGCGTCGTAGCGGCAGACGCAGCTGAAGTCCACCGGCAGGCGCTCTTCGAGGCTGCGGATCGCCACCTGGTAGATGCTTTGCAGGTCTTGCCGCTCACCGATCGCGCTCGTGATCTGGTCGAGCAGCTCCATGCGTTCGAGCTGCGCCTGCAGACGCAACTCGGCATTCTTGCGATCGCTGATGTCGGTGGAAATACCGAACACGCCGTGCACCTGGCCACCGGCATCGCGCAGCGGGCACTTGACCGACAGGTAGGTACGCGGATCGCCATCGAGCAGCACCGTCTCCTCGGTGACCACGGGCGCCTGTGCCGCGGCCACGCGCATGTCCACCGCCCGAGCGGCAGCGGCCTGTTCGGCGGTGTGCAGGTCGAGGTCGCTCTTGCCGACGACGTCTGTCTCGTTCACCTGGAACAGCTCGCAGTAGCGACGGTTGACCATCAGGTAACGGCCCTGCAGGTCCTTCACGAAGATCACAGCCGCCGTGTTGTCGATGATGGCCTGCAGCAGCTCCTGGCTTTCGCGGATCGCGGCCTCGGCACGCCGGCGCTCGACCATCTCGGCGCGCAGCTGCTCGGTGCTGCGGGCCAGCTCGGCGGTGCGCTCGGTGACGCGCTGTTCGAGTTCATCGCGCGAGCGCTGCAGGTCACGCGACTGCTCCTGGATGCGCGCGGCCATGGTGTTGAAGCTGCCGGCAAGCTGACCCAGTTCGCCCTCGCCGACATCGCTCACGCGTGCCGACAAGTCACCCGCCGCGATTGACGAGGTGGCTGCGCTGAGTGCGGCCACGGGCCGCACGATGCTGCGCGCGAACAGCAGGCCGATGGCCGAGGCCACCCCCATGATGGCCAGCGCCAGCGCAATCTGCAGCCAGGTGTGGCGGGAGATCTGCGCCTGCACGTTGGCTTCGGGCACCATGTAGAAGAGCGTCCACGGCGCCGTTTCGAAGCGGCGCCCGACGCCATAGTTCATCGTCTGGTTGACAGGCGCGAAGCCGAGAAATATCTCGCGGTCGAGCACATCGGAGCGGGCGCGCTCGAACTGCTCGGGGAAAGCGCGCACGTCTTCGAGCAGCGCACGCGTGCGGGCGCCGAAGCGCTGCTCCGCCACCATCTTGTCGACCACGGCTGGCTCCAGGCGGCCCGCCGGATGGAACACGCTCTCGTCGCTGTAGCTGTGGGCGATGCGAACGCCCTGGTTATCGAACAGCGCCGCGTAGCTGCCCGGGCCGGCGATGCCGTGCGACGCGCGGATGCGTTCCCAGATCGCCGTGGCGCGCACCAGCAAGATGGCCACGCAAGCGACCTGCCCATCGGGCCCGCGCATCGGGGCACCGTAGGCGATCGACGGCGACTCGCCGCCTTTCGCCACCGTGAGGTAGATGCCCGACAGCGAGGTCGCACCTGCTAGCGCGCCCTGCACATAGGGACGGAAAGACAGGTCGGAGCCGTTCATCGCCGGGTTCGTGGCGGCCACGACACGGCCGCTGCGATCAAGCAGCGCCGCACCGCTAATGCCCGAATCGCTGGCCGGGAATGTCGACAGAAAACCGAAGAGAGCCTGGGCCGTTTCGGCACGGTGCGCGGCGTCGGCCTGGCAGAACGCGTTGGTCTCGGGAAAGCGCGCGATGCGCTCGACCGTCTGCAGGCGGCCCCGATGGAATTCGTCGAGTTCGCGGGCGATCTGCTCCGCGCCTGAGCGCAGCAGGCTCTTCGTGCTGTCGAGCAACTGGGCTTGCGATTGCCGGATGTCGAGGAAGGCGGAAAGCGCCAGCGGCAGCAAAGACGCCGCCACCAGCAATGCCGCCAAGCGGGTACGCAATCGCAGGTCAGGCCACCGAAGCGCAGCCTTTGCGATCCGCCAACGCGATGACATCCACCCTTCTCCCCTGTTCAGGGCGTATCCGTGGTGGCCGCCCATGCGCTTTGCAAGTGGGCCCCATCTTTAGTCAATTGCGGCGCCAGCGCAAGGGCGAGATCGCCCTCAGCCAGCGGCCACGCTACTGCACAGTCACGAAGAAGCTTGTTCCGTCTTGTCCGCTCACCACCGATGCGCCGTTGCTGACGATCGAGCTGAACGCACCGGTAATGCCTCCCGTGGCGTTGACCAGCACGAACTTCTGCCCGGCCGCATAGCTGCCCGTGAAGTTCAGCGTGAGCTTGCCGCCCAGCACCGCGGTGCCGGTGACCGTGAGGTGGTCGTGGTTGACCCCCGCCGTCGTGCCGCCGATCGCCAGCGTGAGCGCACCACCCGCGTCTTGCGTGAAGCCGCCCAGCGCCAGCTCATGTTGTGCAGCCGTCAACGCGAGGCCGGCGTTGCTGGTGAGCCGGCCGGTGCCGAACGCATTGGCGCTGCCGGCCAACACCGTGCCGGCGTTGATCGTCGTGCCGCCGCTGTAGGTGTTGTTCAGCAGCGTCGTGGTGGCCGCACCGTCGTGCCTGAAGGAACCTGCGCCGCTGATCTGCGAGAGGGTGATGGCCGTCGACGTGTTCTGCACGATCAGCTGGCCGTTGTTGACGATCGCGTTCGTCGAAGCGCCGTTGGCAGACTCGGCAGTCAGCAGGCTGGCGTCGCCGCTGTAGGTCGCCTGCCGCACCGTCGTCTTGGTGTTGTTGGTCGCGTTGATGGTGATGTAGTTCAGCGGCACTGGCACGCCGGTGCCCAGGCGCAGGATGGCGTTGGCCCCGATGGTCGTGGTGCCGTTGTAGTTTTGCGGCTGCGCGAAGGTGACGTCGTTGCCCGTGGTGGACACGATCGCGACGTTGCCCAAGCCGGTGCTGCCGGTGCGGTTCGGCCCACCGCCGCCGCCCGTGATGCCGATGTTCAAGGTGACCGGGCCGTTGTAGTTGAAGGCCAGCGTGCCACCACGGTGCAGGTTGATGTACGCGTTCTTCTTGCCCGCTGCCGGGTCCACTTCGGCCGGTGACGGTGCCGACGGCAGGAAGAAGCGGCTGTGCGTGCCGTCGCCCCACTGCACGGTGCCCCCGGCTTCGATGTTGACGCCGCGGTAGCTGCCGTCGTTGCCGTTGATGTCATTCGCACCGCCCCGGTAGATCACCTTGGCGAGGTTCAGGCCCGGATCGCTCAAGCCGGGGTCGACCAGGTTGGGGCTGTTGTGCGGGCTGTTGTCAGTGTGGCTGTAGACACCCGACATCACGATGGTCGAGTTGCCGATCGGGTGGAAGTTGATGTCGTTGCCGAACGACGCTTCGTAGATGTTCTGCGTGACGGTGACCACACTGGCCGGCGGGCTCCAGACGAGCCACGAACCCTCGTTGAGCACCGCCTTTGCGTTGGGCAGTGAAGCCGCTACATGGTTGCTGCCGAAGTCTTGCCCTGGAGCCAGAGACAGGACACCCGAGAACGGGTTGACGCCACGCATCGAGTTGCCGCCCCACACGTCGGCCAGCTGCTTGATGGAGCCGCTCCCGCTGATCTCGCCGAGCAGGATGAACTGCGCGCTGCTCA
>Ga0307515_10005867_pt1 | contig 24775 bp, 5 predicted proteins | sample 17_EM_MG_FD_194513 | JGI IMG/M metagenome (GOLD analysis project Ga0307515, IMG submission 194513) | Populus trichocarpa ectomycorrhiza microbial communities from riparian zone in the Pacific Northwest, United States - 17_EM | ecosystem: Host-associated > Plants > Roots > Unclassified | place... | reverse complement strand
GCGGCTATAATATTAAAGGGCTTAAAAAGGTAATTACTTAGTACTAGGAGACGGGCTCTAAGATACTAGGTTTAGTTAAGTCTTACCTTTAAACTATAGCCAAGTATTTATTAGGTTTATATATACCCTACCTAGTCTATATAGCTATTATTTTCTAACCTATTTCTTAGGCTATACTACTGTTACCTATAATAAAAGTAAATAAGATATTTAGCTTGCTAATCTTATCTACCTTAAACAATTAGACGGCGACTTAGCCGCCGTTTTTAGCGGTTTGTGACGCCGTTTTCTAAGGCCGATTTGCCCGAAAACCCCCCAAAACCTACGGCTAGTGGCTCGAGCGCTAAGGTTGTCCGGATTGCCTGTATTGGCCTAGCCTAAGTGTAAGTAATGTTAGCAATAGAGCAAGGCACCCTTAGCCTTTTTTAACGCCAAGGTACGCCTAGGTACGCCGCACACTTATATACCTTTAGACTCCGGCAAACTATCTTTACTCTTATTACTATTAGGCGCCAAAATAAGCCCCTTTAAATTTAGCTGGCTAGTATACTTAAGATAGCTTTACCCTTACTTATTAACTATAAGTAGCTACCTATCTTCTCTTCTCCCGCTAGACCTGCCTATTCTACTTACTGTCCACCTTAACTCGCCTTTAAGTATTTATTAATAACAGCATTACACTAACCCTCCTTTCTTTAACACATTTGCCGATAATAACGTAATATATAATAATACCTATTAGATAAATACTCTTTATCTAAGGAGAGCAAATACGTAGGTTTAAAAACCAATAAAGCTAGTTCCAGCACAGACTTAACCAACGTTAATACCCGTAGTAACGATAACGATAATAATTAAGTATGGCTCCTCGCTGATAAAGACTACCCGCCTAAGTACTACCTTAAACAGCTTAATACGTTAATAAAGTAGAATATATAAAGGAGGATTATAAACCTAGCAGTACCCGTTTACTTAACTGTATTAAAGAGTAGTAGTGCTAGTAAGCAGCCCGTCTCTTTCCGTTTCCCTACCGTGCTATACTACCCTAATAGCGCTAACGTGTGGTATAGGTTCTAGGCGTACTTAGGAAAGGACCCTTAAAAGGCCTATATAACCGTCTCTCTTTGCAGTCTCTACGGCTTTTTTTAACTAGCTACTTAATTAACGCTAAGGGAAAGGAGGAAGGAGGCGCCGCGGGATTAAGGTATTAAGCTCCCTTAGGATATATTAGAAGGTTTACCGCCTCGTATATAAAAGAGCGACTAGTGTAAAGCTTAATGGTTAGTTAAATAGGAATATACATAAGGTAAGCGCATCCTAACTACTTTAAGATGTTATATACCCTAGGCTTTGGACATAACTAATTTTAGGGGTTAGGTACTTAGAAAGCTAGCTAAAAAGTATAGCTTAAAGAAGACGGGGCTAGAGAAGCCCTATATGTATATAAAGGACCTTATAAAAGTACTGCGGACGAACCTAATAATGACTAAAAAGAGGTACTCCTATAGACGCTATAGGATACTACTCCAGCTATATCTATAACTAGGTAGTTTTACTGTAAATTAGCCCTAAGCCCTCCTTAATCTCTGCTATCGGCATATTAGGGTTACGCTACTCCGAGACCTAGAGGGTGGGCCCCACCGTATTTTACTAAAATTTATATTTAAATTTATAAAGGAGTACCTTAGTATAAAAGATATGTAGGTTCTTAAAGCTCTATCCTTTCCTTTTAGTTGCTACTATTTATAAGATTATAAAATAAGTACTAATGCTTACCTGCTAACTAGAAATACCTTCCCTATCCCTAAAATTATCTACAACCTATCCCTTAGCTTTAGCCCTTATATCTTCCTTCTTAGTCTCCTTTTTGCTAATTAGGCGTTTATAGTATATAACCTTATATCTCCTAAGGAGCTAAGTAAGCTCTATATTAAGCTAGGTCGTAATAAGCTACTATTACAGCTAAATTAGAAACTAGACGATATTCCCGTGTTCCACTAGTTAGTAAGGACTCTAAATAGCTAGACTATTTCTCCTAATAAACCTCTTTTATACTTTACCCTTATACCCTAAACTAAAGGGCTTAGGGAGATTATTAGCTTTACTTAGGTCTCTTACCTATATTTACTTAGATATAGTGCCGGAAAGGCATTTAATAAAAATAGTAAGCTCTGTTACGACCAGCCTTTCTATTAAAAGGACTAAAGAGAAATATAGGCAATATTAGCAAGGCTATGCAAAACCTAATGATGCAGTATGCCGATATACGAACGTTCTTAAGGTATTACCTATCGCGACGTATTATAGCAGATATATAGGCGATTATCTAAGGCCTCTAGCCCTAAGACGTATTAATGCGGGCCGCTTATACTATAAGCCGTTTAATTAATCCTTAATAACCGCGGCGGCTTACAACAGAACAATCTTTATTAGTTAATAATTATCCTACTATCTATTCTCTGCTTAAGTAAAGAGAGCAACTTAAATGCTATCTTAAAGGTAAGCTACGAAACATCTAAAGTATAAGGCGCTTAATGGCGAAATTAACAAAGAAAGGCAACGCTAGCGGTATATACTTCTTAAAGATGTTAAGGAAACCTAGGAATAGGAGTAACTAGTATATAATATTAAACTGCAGCTTACCGGCGTTTAAGTTAAGGTAGAGGCTAGGGTAATAACGGATCCCTATAAGGGCATGCTATTAAAATAAAAGGAATTAGTTAATGCGGTTGTTAGCCTACTAAATACTATATTTAAAGAGGAGATTTGTTAACGCGATAGGGCCATTTATACGGTTATACAATACTATAAGGTTAAGGAAAATAGAATATATTCTACTACTTTTAAACTTTGCAAACAATCTAGCGGTCGTGTAATACTAGTTAAGACAATAAATAAGGCTAAGATTAACTCTTAAGTTAAAGCCTTAGAAGCAGCTAAAGTGTTAGTATATAGTAAGAAGAGGCTAAAGATATATTTCCTTTGTCTAGGCAACGAAAACCTATTAATTAAACAGCGCATATATTCATTTTATACCCTAGGTAATCTTAGTAAATACTTTAAGCGGAAGCACCTTATAAATATTAGGGAAGGGGAAAAGATCCAATACAACCTCTATTAGGTTGTTTTAGCGTATAAGATGTACCTATAATAATATACTAATAATATACACGGTACGGTCTTATAGAGCGCTATAACAGTTTAGAACATAGATTTATTCTATAAATAGTACAATTCTAGTTTTAATGCTAAGGATTAATTACGGCAAGTAGTCTTTAGAAAATTTCTTTTATATTTTATAAGATAAGCAATTTTATACAAACGCTAAGAAACTTTAATAGTAATAGTGGAGGTTAAACGCGTTTATATTTCTTTAAGGAGACCTTAGGCTTTAAGTAAGTTTATTTCTACTAATATACATATTGCGGTGGGAATGCATCCGTTTTCGGGGGGTTTTGGCCGCCGCTTTTAGCGGCGTTCTCACCTCGCTTAGACCCTCTCACCTCGCCGCTTTAAAGAGGCTCTGCCCGCTTAATATGCAAGCCACCTTATTATCCTAGAGGGGTCAGAAACAGTCCACTGCCTTTAGCAATACTCATTGGCGCTTACGTTAAACCAACTATAGCATAGCCCATAAAGTCGTCCAAGGGCCAGTGCCTACTTATAGGAGTAGGCTACTCGCCCACTCTTTACTCTAGTCCTCTCGCCAACCTCAAACTCACCTACATTCTTTAGTCATACCTCTTCCGCTACAATTTTATTCTCTCCTTTAATGCCACTTACTCGCCTACCCGTTAGACCAGTAGAGCGATATAAAGCCAACAGTACTATAGTAATCTAAATATTAGCTCTAGTCCGAAGAACAGCAAAAGCGCTAGTCGCCAGCACTATTAATCCAAAGGCCACGTTAAATTAAAACCTACACTTACCTCCCTATACAAGCCTAGACCCAGACTTAGATTTAGAATTAAACTCTAATTCGGACTACTTAGATTTATACTTAGACCCTAATATAAAACCTAACACGGAACCTAATACGGATAACAAACCAGACATTAATAAACACCCTAATCTCAAACTAGGTTTAGAAGACCCAGGGTTAGATTCTAAAGCTAAAGAGATACTAAAGGATATTACTAAATTAAGGGATAAAGGGCTAGCGAAACCAAATTATACCCCCTATACTAAGAAACTATAGAAGAGGGAAGGCGAGTTCTAGGAGAGGTAAGATTATATTTTCTCTATCTATATATCTTATCACACTCTTTTAACAGTAGGCTTAGGTTCTATTAAAAGATAAAGGCTAATCTAAAAGACTGTCTCCGTAAACGTAACTAAAAGATATATAAAGCATATCTCCATTAGCGTAAAAAACATTTTTAAGTTAAAAAGGAGAACTTAATGCGAAGCTATTAGAATAGAATATATATATACTATAGGGATCTTACACACCATAAAATAGACGCCGATGTGCTAATAGATGTTAGTAATATATATCTTATCCCAACATTCCTCTCTCGCAGTTATATACTAATAGCTTCTATAATAGATTCTAAGTCTTTAGCTTAATAATACGGAAAAGGAAAAGCACGCTATATACATCTAGGACCTTTACGTCATCCTCTACGCCCTCTAGGTAGACAATACCAAACCTCTTTACGGCTTTATCTAAGTCCAAATTTCGCTTCTTCTTCTCCTTAGCGCAGCCATAGCTACAAAACCAGGAGCTTTTATTAAAAGCGCGAGTGCTAAAGGCAGTAATAAGGTATTATTATTCAAAGACATTAACCTTATAGTAGTGCGCAGTCTTAAATACCCTAAAAAAACTATAATGATTGCAAATATAAACCTTAAACATATTAAAAACAAGGAAAAGGACGGGAAACCATAAATTAGATAATAGACTTATACTATAATACGTCTCACTAACCACATCTATTATTATAGGAAGAAATACACGTTCCGCCTTAAAGGGCTTCCTACGTTTTACATTATTTTGTATATCCTATCTATTAGTATTAGTTAAAACGTATTTAAAAATAACTTTAAGAGTATTAAAGACATCTTTAACCTTATAATACCAGACTATTATAATATACTTCATATTAAATAGAAAAATAACATATTAAGCCAGCCATTCTTCTATAACATTAAGAATACCATAGAAGGTGTTTATGTCCTAAGCAATAAGGCCTTCCTATATACAAAGTATCGGGATATATTTATACGGTTAGGGCGTATTATAAGCTTTAAAATAGCACTAGAGTTATATCAGCTATAACGAGCTTTAGGCAGGAACATTAACAGTAAATCTACTCCACCAACACCGCTCATCTACTTATTTCCTATACTAATACCATAAAATCCACTAGGCGTTCTAACTCTAGAGGAGCGGAACTAGACTATAGGCCATCTCGGTAGCATATACAAAAAGTACTATACTCTAACGCATATTACACGCGATTTTCAATCTATTTATTTTGGAAGCCCTTTAAAAGACCTCCTTATTAAATCCATTATAAAAATAGGCCTATTATAAGATCAACATACACCTATAGAGCTAAATAACAATTAACTAAAAGAGATCCGGAATAACCTTACGCTTATAGCTCTTTACAAGAAACGTATAAAATACAAAAACTAACTTTATAGTCAAGGCTTCTACCCTATAAGTAAGGCCAAAGGGACCGATCTATATAAGCAATATAAGAATTGCAAGCGGATAATTAGCAAGACATATTAAAAACTACACAGAGAACGATTGGACAAAGCTATTTACGAATTCCACAATTCGGTTAACACAAACAAGATAGCTAGGCAGCTTAATAAAACGCCCGCAACCAAAGTCCTCACACTACCGACCATTGAATTTAAGATTCAAGAGCGGGCCACCATTGCTAGAATGCTCTTTTAGCCATTTAAAAATAACAAAGCGCGCATTAAGTTCATCTATACTCTAGCTCAACTATATCACCAACAAGAAACTCATTAGCCTAAAGCCTCAAAACAAAAAAAGACAGATTTCGTTATCTTTAAAGGCAGCAATATATCTTTTATAACCAAACAAAAGAAGTTTATTAATGGATTTAAGAACGCCTTAAAAGACCTAACTTCTAATTATACAGCCTCCAATAGAATCCCCTAAAAGAGCTAAGGGGCTAAGGCTACAAAATAAGAGTCTAGCATATTAAAAGTTAACTAAGTTAAGACAATCCATTATTTATACTTATATCTAATAGTGCTTCTATACCTAGTATACCTTATTTATATAGGCAATAACGAGTTCTTATATAAAGGACGGATACACTTAGTCCCTTATAAAGACGTCCTTAAAAAGCATATAGAATCCCACTTTAAACAACCCAAGTATTAAAGAGAGTTTAAATATCGCTATCCTAAATATGCGACGCGACTAGAGGGCATTATATATTTTAAGAGACACGCATATAATATATATAGGGTATTTTATTAGTATCTCGGCTCTAGCAAGCAGCGGGGAATTCATTTTAGAAGGAGTATTGCGAGTTTAGGAAAGGAATTAGTTTTAAACATCAATATTTACAGACTAAGGAGATAATTTTTAAACAGATTTATTTTATTAGGCTTGTAAATTATAAAGGGGAATAGGAGCCATTTTAATCCTATTTCCAAATACTAGTATTAAAGATACTTTCCCGCTCCTTAAATAATAAGCTTATAATAATAGTAGAGACCTACAACTAACAGTAATTATATAAGGAGTAAGAATATTCGCATAAGAAGAGTAATTATATAAGGAAAGCAATCGCACAAGGAGCGCTTCTAAAAGAATCAATAGCTTAAAGAACAGAACTAGTCTTACTATATACACATTTATATAGTTTTAAAGCAGCTATAGTTAAAAGTAAGTATAACCTAGAAGAGACGGGTATATTCTAACCTCTTAAGTGGTCTACCCATTGCGGAATTCCAAATAATTGCAAAATCTAGTTATACATATCTAGAAGCCATCTTAGGCCTAGAGCTATTAACGCTATAAGGATTAACTAGACATAGCAATAACTATATAATTATAACCAGCCGTTCAATTGCGATTACTATATAATCATAAGAGGCGGTTATAATTTAATTATGTAGTTATACTAATTACTTATATTTAGGGCCAGGATCTGATTTTTAGTATAGCAGACAGCTCTATAGGACTTATCTAGATTCTCCTATATTTACCCTAAATTAGTAATAGCCTCTTAGTATTTAGGAAGGCTCTTAATTATACCCTTTTAATTATGCCAATCTTCCTTATCTAACACTTAGCTATTACCTATATTATTGCTGCCCGTATTACTAACTCCTCCCTTAATATTTAACACCTTAGCTACCACCTCTACTAACACGAAACCACTAGATTTAACGACTTCGCGTACCTAGCCTTTTAAGCATTCCGTCTGTTTGCCTGCTATAGCTTTAAGCCTATATCGCGACCATAATATTATTCGCCGTATACCTAAAAAAACTTATTCTACTTTAGCCAATATTACTAGTATAGAGAGGATATTGATGGCCATTTAAGAGTAAGCTAATTTAGTAATTAGGATTCTTATAAACAGCTATAACGTTATTAAACTCACGCGAATCGTAATTGCTAAGTATTAAGCTAGTAGTAGCTTACTCCTTTTTACGGGCTCTTTTTTAGGTAGCAGGTGGTATAAAGGAGCCAGCTAAGGGAGGCATAGCTTAAAGCGTGGGTAGTAAAGGTAAGGTAGATTAGTGGTGGATAAAAAGGTAAGGGAGCTATACGTGGTACTCACAACGCGTTATATACGCCTACCCTTCTACAAGCCCGCACAGACGTATATTATATATATTTTAATTAGTTTAGAGCTACGTATAGGCATATAGATTACCACTAGCGATATATACGCTAACTAGTAAGATCTAGTACTTAACACTATAGCTCTTACCACTACCACCTATTCTTACCGCGGGTGATTATATTGTTATATCTACGTAATAAAATCACTAGGTACGATTATAATTTAATTAGTTATATTACTATATAATCGAATATAACCGTAACTAACTAACTGATTATTGCCATGTCTAGAATTAACTATCAAAAACCTACAATATATAAAGAAAATAATGATCACCTTGGTCGCACAATCGCCTAGCTTATAAGATCTCCTAGCTCGCATAATCTCCTAGCTCGCACGATTACCCAGCTTATACGACCTCCAGCTTGCAAGATCCCAGAGCTCGCACGACCCCCAAACTCACACGACCCCCAAACTCGCACGATTGCCTAATTCGCATAACCCTCCCAGCTCGAACTAGAGCGGAGAATGCTTATTTATACTAGTGCGCAATTAACATTGCAGCCCTAGTCATGCAAGCTAGGTAATCATGCGAGCTAGGTTAGAGGCTACGTAGTTTAGCCCAGTACCTATTCACGCCTAGTACGCAATTAGTAAGAAGCAAATATTAGGAAAATACTAGAACTAGAAAAAAAAGAAATACATAAGTCCTAAATCTAGAAACATTAAAGAAGTTCTAATATAAAGACCCCTATAAACTTTATAACGACTCGAAGCCCCCTTATATATACTTAGAGAAGTTCCTACGTAAACAGCCCTATAAGCGTAGCCACAAGTCTAAGTCCCCTTACGTAACCTAACCACCCTACCCTACTACACTGGAATAGACGAACAACCACTATATACAATAAGCAGAGAAATGATTTAACTAAAGAGAAAACACTATAGAATAACGCATTTATATTCTTAAGGTATAAATCCATAAGTACCTTAGTCTTAAACACGACCAATAATCGCTATAGTAGCATAGGTTCCAAGTCCTCAAGAAATTTAAAAAATCCTAGGTCGTTAGCATAGATTTACCTTCTATTATCGCTTTTAAGGTAGTGAATAAGTTCATCCAAAAAAAAGCCTAGATCCTCACGAATGCTTTATAGCTCGCTATAAGTTAAGTGGGCAGAGACTATAGTAGGAATAATGAAATATTGTTTTATTTCGCGATAGGCTAAGCGAAGAGAGGCCAAGGTGGGCATAGTAGGACGTAAAAGTTTAATCCTTTTGCTAGTTTTTATTAAAACTCTTCTTTATATTTATATTCTGCACTTATAGATTTAAGGCTAAAGAGTTAAGGGCACCGTATTCGATTATTACCCATATTTAGTTAATAGCGTTAGCCTCGTTATCGATTAACATCTCTTCATTAATATCCGCCCCTATTTCTCAATCCTCAATGCTAAAGCCGTTTTCTCCGTTAGATAGTGTCTTTGCATCCCAGTCTTCATCCTTATTACTAATATCACTTTCCCTACTAGTCAACGTCTCTACGTTGCCATCGGTTTCTCCATCCATAAATGCCCACTTACTTACTAACAATTCAGGAACGCTACACTCGTAGGTACTTAGGAATTATGTAATATTACTTAAGGAGAAGTTATAATCGATACTATTAGGGATATAGAATATAATAACTTCTTCGGCAATGTTTAACATAATGCAATATCCTTTGCAAAAAGGGGTACGCTTAAGAGTAGTAGAATGTATAAATAAGACTGTAAGTCTATATACCTCTAAGTACCAGCTGCTCGGCGTCTTAAATATAAGTCCTCTATTAATGCAAGGCAGATTAACAGGAGTTATTATACCGCTTATATAAGGCGGAGCGCTTATAAAGGGCTTAGCTAGAATACCAATTAAACCACCCTATAACGCACTAACAGCTCCTTTACCACAGATAGGGGGTAAATATATAAGATTAACTGGCTGAGATAAATCTACTGCTTAATCAGTATCTTGCTCCGTAAAGGGTAGGCGTCAGGAGTAGATCATATAATGCTATTCCTACTAGGTAAGGCGTTATTAGGGGTCATTATTAGCTTCCGGTTCTAGTTTACAACTTTATATAAACGCCTTAAAGCCTTACACTATTAGGGCTATCTAAAAGCTAAGTTGCCTATTCACCTTATATCGACCTTAGGCCAGGCTCGTTAGCTGTTAATTTATTAAGACGACAAGAAGTTATATTAAGGCGCGTAACGGAGCTTAAGTAAAGCCATATAACTAAATGGGCATTACTATATAAGGCAACGCTTAACCGGCTGCCTCCATATCGCCGTCTCGGAATAATTAGAAGAAAGGGGTTAATATTAGCCCTTATCGTTTAATATAACCCTTATATAGAGGCACAGCAAAGTAGGGTATAGATAGGGAAGGATTATGCTCCTATTATAGCTATATTATAGCGCATTTACAATACTATACTAGTATCCCTAAGTCAGTAAATCGGCTCAACTTTTAAGGCATAGTTAAAGCGGAGCCCACCGTTAGCTCTCCCATCAGCCAAGCAGTAGAGAGGAGCAGGATATAAAAGGCCTCTATATCCTTTAACTAGACCTATATTAAGCACAGTATCCTTTAAGGAAATCCCTCCTTACTTTCTCGCAAAGATACTCAAACTATCAGCTACCTTATCTCTTTAATAATAAGCAACTCAGACGCCACAATAGAGGATACCACATTATATCAAATTAAGGTGCGCTTTAAACATTAAATCCTTTATAGGATACCGCTAACGGAGTTAGGATATACCGCTTACTTCCAATCCTAAGGGCTCTAATAAGGCCGTTAATATAGCAGGGCAGGTATGCGATAGTTACTTCCCCATAGTTTTATCTGTTCGCTAGCTTACTAATATAAGTAGGATATCCAATTAGCACCAGAATATAAGAGTGATTTAGAGAACGACAAGGCCAATACGGAAGGAACTGTAAAGAAATACTCACCCCGCACTAATAAGATAAAGAAGTCGCCTTAATATGGTTTACTTAATAACTCTTTCCAATAAAGCTTATTAACCCCCAGCTTACTCTATTAGGGGCGATAGAGAGATTAGGTAGCTTAGTTAATTAACTTAGCTACAGGCTTAGCCAACTCAATAGGAAAGTTAGCAGCCTTAAGAACAGCAACCGCTACGTTATAAGTCATCTAGGGAAGGTTAACAATCAGATTAACAGCCTAAGAAGTGACTAGAAATAAATAAAAAATACTATTAGGTAGTTTTAACACGAAATCCACACTCTTAAAAGAGGCAGTAATAAAACTTTAGATTATAGAGATAAATAGGTTACAGAGGCTAGAAATAAGATTACAGTATTTAGGAGGAAAAGGGTACGCTTAACCTAAGGATAAAGAAGTCTATAGAATTAAGGAGGAAATTTATTAGCTTAAATAGTATGCTCTTTAGTTATTATATCGTTTACTTTTAAAGGAAATTTATATATTAGATTTAAGCTAGAACTAGCCCTACCCTTTATAGCAAGTATTTACCGCATTAGTAATAAGTTAGCAGATCTAACTAAGCTTAGTATCTAAAGCGAGCAGAACCACATTCTCTTATCACATACTTAAGTCTAGTCACTCTTTACTATCGTCTTCTTTATTAGTAGAGGATAAAATAGAAGTTAGTTCGTAGAATAATAGAAGAAAATGGGGCATGCGGACGCGATAAGAGATATTATATTATAGCAACTATTTAATTCACTAATACGGCAAACACCCTAGCTATTTTAACCCGCGGAGTTCTACTATTGCCCGTTACATCTCCCACACAAATTCATCACGACGTCCTTCTAGCTGCTTATTTAGACCCTCCTTAGGTACCCGTTTTCTCTTCTAATTCAGTAAGATAGCACCTAGCACAGCCCGCGGTTTTAGAACCTCAGCCCATTTAAAGTTAATTATTATCGCCTAGCCAACCTCTATATTCTAAAGCATATTATAAGGCATCGCATCTTAGTGCAAAACTCCTAGTTAATAGACGGCCCGAATTAAGCACTTAACCTGTTCTATTAGGTATAGTCTATTATCACCGTTAATACATTAAGAGATTAGTTTCCCCCTAAAACTGAGGAATATTATATAAACGATCTCCGCAATACCGTTATAGAAATACAGACGGTTAAGATTAACATTTCCTAGATATACCGGCATATATATACCCTAAATTAGACGGAGGCGCTCGTAGATAGCGGCCTCCTAATTTAGGTGGCCAATAAAGTTAATAACGGTGTATTTCGCAGCTAGGGTATATTTATATAACGTCAACCTAACCTTAAACAAAGCCCTATATGCTTTATATACGCCTACTAGCTTATAATTAGTATCTAGATCTTTTAAGAGTTACTAGCGCATAAGATTAAGGAAGGTAGGTTAGTTAATCCGATAATAGCTCTCGCCGTAATCTTATATATTTAGACATGTTTTATTAAGCAAACCCCCCTTCACTAAGCTAAGGAGACATTTTTAGGTACAATACTGCCCACCTTTACCTTAATAGCGGGAATCGCGACTAGATAATTTGCTAGTAGGGTCTAGGGTTTAGGGTAAAGGCTAGGTTAAAGATCGCTAAGATAGACGGCTTAAAGTATTAGGATTAAACTTATTATTACTAGATTTACTCTAATCCTATAATAAGTAATACTAGGGAAAACTAGTTAACGTTATTCTAGGTTAAAGCTAGATAGGTAACATATAAAGAAAATCATTTTACCTAGGTACCTAGTACTCTAATAAAGGCGTATTATATATAGGAATTATATCTAGTAGATTATTATAGATTACCTCCTAGCTTTTTAGTTAAGCGGCCACGTTAGTCCACCAATTCTAATTCCAAGGCGGCGTCTTCAGCGCCTAAAGGGTAAATGCTAACATCTATCTAACGGCAGTTAGATACAATTAATTTCCCACATCTAAATCTAGTGCCCATCCAGTCATCTCCCTAACGTCACCCTTAGGGATAGATAGGAAGTAGTAGACCGTCTTAGGATTATAGGGCACTCACAAAAAGATAAATACTTCGCCAGTATAAATGCACCCATACTCTAGTCCAGCCTAAACTATATAAGAAAAGGCCTAAGTAATAATAGCAGTAACTAGTTAACGGAAGTAGTCCTACAGGCTATTAATCTCACAGCAGCGAACTACTTCCTTAAGTTCCATATCATTAAAACCCTTATAGATATAGCTAAGAGTTAGTTTATAGGGAGCCTTATACTTAATAATAAAGGTAGTAATATAATACTCTATATTCTAAGTCTCACTAAAAGTATTATATATGCAAAACTGATCTGCATAAGGACGCGACGACCTTACTAATTTTAACATTACTGCAGCCGTAGGCTCGGCCAGGCTAGGCGAGTCTAGCAGCTTTATTTATTTAGCCTAGGCTTAGAAATAGAGTAACCGCCGTCACTAGTTCCTAAATACACTTATTTATTATATATTATCCTCTATCCGCCATTCTAGGCTAAGAGTATTAGTATAATTTTTAAACTTTACTAACCCCTTTAGGCGGAACTTCCGCCAAAGCGTTGGATTATTATAAAGTTATTTAATAATCAATAATATATAGTCCTTAACGGTATAGCGCTAAAAGTAATTTAAGTCTAGCTTAGAACTTATTATCCTTTAGTAAACAGCCTTTCTAGACTCTTCTAATATATATAGCGAAGTAAAGTGCTATTCTAGTATAAAATCTAATCCCATAAGGTCGTTCCAGATAGCTTCCTACTATACTAGAAAATCCTCCCACGCTTAAATCCTTTTAGGGCGAATCTTATTATTCATATTATTAGGGTCGCCCCATATTAATAACATTACATTAGTTTAGACGGTAAGGCCTAAGTAGAAATAGGTATAATAGGCGTTAAGAAACTCAGGTAGTATTATCTTGCGGGTTTTCTCTTTAGCTTCTTCCCAGGCGCGCTCTACTTCTTACTATCTACGTTATTCTTCTTCCTATACGCGCTCTGCTTCTTCCTATACGCGCTCTACTTCTTCCTATACGCGCTCCACTTCTTCTTATCTACGCTACTTTTCTTATTATTTACATTACTCTTTAAGGAAAAGCTATTTATAATCAGGTAAGTGTTAGGCCATATTATAGCGGCGATAATAATAATAACAGGAAAGCGTATAGGGGAGAGTTTTGTTTACAGTAAATGCCTTAGCGATTTAGGCGGAGCAGATTAATAGAAACATCTAAACGGGTTTACTAATAATCCGGAGCCCGCAATAGCTATCGACCAACATCTCTTCATTGCTATTTGCCCCTATTTCTTAATCTTTAGTGCTAAATAATGTCTCTACATCCCATTCTTAATCTTTATTACTAAAGTCACTTTCTATACATAACCACGTTTATCTCTTATAGCATTTATTAAGAATTAAAGTATTAATTATAATTTCCTTAGCTCGGTATTTTGTCTCTATCTAGTTACTTCTATATTAAGAATCTCTCGTTATCGTCCACATATAAATGAACAAATTCTTACATATTGAAGTTAGAGACTCGCTTATAGTAAGCAAGCTTAATAAGTCCTCCACCTTTATATACTTAGCAGTAATGAGTTAGCCGCCCCATAACTTACTTAATCCTCCACAAAGAATTAAATTTAAGGTATTAAAGACTCCAATCCCAATATCTTAAAATTAACCTTCATCGACCTATCCTCTTTAACCTAGTCAAAATGTACCAGAGTCTTCTTAACCGGAGCAGGATAGAACCTTTCCTTTAAAACAGTTAGTATATTCCATACGGTAATAGAGAGAAGAGGGCCTACTAGGTCTTATAGGTGTAGAGGCTATAAAGGTTAATTTATAGATATATAAATATAGAATCGACCATTGCGCCGTATTAGGATATAGCAATCTACGTCAAAGTTTCGCTTTAATCTATTAGCCTTTTCTAAGAAGATCTCCTTTTACTTTTAAAAATTCTCATTTATAGCTCGCTTTAACCTCAATAGTGATCTTTACTTTAGATATATAACTATAATAAATAACTAATAGCTTAGTAGCTCTCTGGCTTTTTTATAGCGTAACTAAGGTATAGGTTAACTCTGAATTTTATATTAATAAGATAGGAATGTTAAGAATAAATACAGGATATATCCCTTAATATTGGCCCAAGTTGCGACTCTAAAAATTAAATATTGTTCTAAGAACTAGGTCTAATTCTAAAGACTATATTCTAATTCTAGAGACCGTATCCTAACTCTATTTTCGGGAAACGGGCTAGTTAACTAGTTAGTAATATATGCTAAGCCAAACGTACCAAACGTGACCAAAAGTAAGCACCGGCCTATTTTTGTTCTAGCTTAAATTATTAATTCTAAAAACTAAATCCGATTCTAAAACTAAGATCCTAATTCAGGTTTTAGGAGATAAGCTAATTAACTACTATAAAAAAGGGCGCGATTCCGAGAACTGGAGTCTAATTTTAGGAAAACTGCTATAAAAAGGGGTTGGTTATATTTGTATTTGGCATATTAGGTTTAGCTCGTTTTAAAACTAGCCACATAATTAATTATAGGCGCTTATACACCAGCTACACCTTACTTAACGCCCTTTTAGCGTCGCTGTATTAGAGCCTTACTCTATTTAAGCCTCACACGTTATAGAATAAACTAAAGCCAATAACCACAACTAATAAATATAGCCTATAACTTTCTAATAATACCGGAATCCCGCATATACTACATTTTTAGCCTACACAACCGGAGATTGCAAACAATATTCCTGCACTTTAGGTCATCGTGGCTTAGCATTTAACTAAGCCCCAAAAAGCCTTAATCTAAGCCACATCAGATCGGCTTAACTTTTCTACACCCAATCTTCAATCCTATATTCGCTCGCACCTTACTTCCTTACACTTTTCTCCCTAGACGGGGATCCCTATAATGTAAAAGCGGCAAATAAGTCAAGCGCTGGGATTTCTAAGCTCATTATATATTGGAATCTCTGCACCAGCTAGTCTACCCCAATTTAAAGTCAGGTAGCATTGTTAGAGAGAGCGAGCAGGATAAAGAAACTGTTTTCCCAATCCCTCTTCTAGTTTCGCGAATCCTAAAACCATAATTTAGGAAATGGGATCTAGATTTACGGATTATAGAATCGTGAATTAGGAAATAGAAAACCAATTTTAGAGACATAACCTTAACTTCAATAGCGCTAGCTAGGGGAGTAAGCGAAAGAAAGACCCCTATTAAGCTAGATGCCCGCAATAATATATAAAACAGAATAGGACAATATCTAAGTAATTTCTTCCACCGAATAATTTACTATGCTCTTTAAACTCCTTATTAAAGCTATTACTATTACTCTTCTCATTTATATATTTATCATTTTATACCTTAAAAGACTAAGAAAATATATACATTATCGTCTATTTCCGCAGACATTCTCTAGGACCTTTCTATTATATAGAACAAAGCACTTCTCTAGAGATAATCTATCTTTTATAGAACCGTCTAAAACACAACCTTCTTAGTTAAGCGCGAGAGCTAGCCTATAACTTTCGTTACTAGCTCTATAGGGGCTACAACACTCCTAACCATTGGCCGTCAAATAAGAGATACCCACCTACTTATAATAATAATCTAGAAAATAGTCCTCTAACGCCCCTAAATAAGGAGGACTGCCTAGACCTTATATTTAAGGATAAAGATAGGCGCTCCTATCTTCCTAAGCATGAGGATTAACATTAAGTCTTTTAGGGACGTTAACAGTAAATAAGTAATGCGTAAACCTTTTATACTTTACTAATATAATAACAGTTAGCTTTAAGCAATATTAGTAACAGTCTACAAGCGTTTTATTACTCTTATACTTTAGTTAAAATATTTTCAGTTATAGAATCGCACTATTAGATATTTTTATATCTAGGATACTTTAATAAAACTATTAAGAGATACCTTTATAGACTTACCCACGTGTTTCTTTAAGCATATTCTACCTAAAAATAGTTAGGGTTCCTACTAATAGTAAATTCCACGGAAAGAGCGTAGGATAATTTATTTTTAGATATACCTTATTCTTAAAAGGACTAAAATAAATATAACTTTTATACCGCCTAGCTAACAGATTCGCCCTCCTACTTTAGTAAAACTGCTACCACACTAAGGACCTTACTAAAAATTTCTTCCATATCCTAACTATTAGCTAACACTACCTTTTGGTTTATTACTTATATAAAAACTAGATATTAGCGAAACTATTCTAAAGGGTCTTTTAAACTCCGCCCGATATATATTCACGCTATAGACAAAAATAGCCTTTAAATATTACGGACTAAGGATTTATTTCAAGTTATAATAACACTACTTAATTAATTTAATTTTCCCTTAAATAGCGTATATAAGCCAATACTCTTACTATAGGAGGAGTACAAGCCCTAAGCTCTATAAGGTATTTAAGAACATTAGCCATACCTAAGATAACGCTTACGCTACTCGCCGCTATACGCCTACGCTGACTTAGTATATTAATATCAGCACCTACCTTAACAAGAAACCAAAGCACGTCCATATATCCGTTATTAGCCGCATAATATAGTAGTATATTAGCGCCTTAATTAAACAGGCTTATATTCTAAAAATCCCTCCCTAGATCCCTAATCTAATTAGCGGAAATATCTACGCCCTTATTAATAAGAAGTTAAACAGCGTCTATAAATCCCCGTCTAGCAGCAAAATATAATAGTATAAAGCCGGAAATATTACGCTCTAAGACATTTACTCCTGCCTTAAGCAGTAGCTTTATTAAGACGGTTTTTCCTTACCCTACTAGGAGGTGTAACAATATATTTCCATAAAGATCTCTTAGATAGATATTAACTTTTAGTTTTTTTAGCAAGGATTTAAAAGTAAACGTGCGGTTATAAATAGCAGCCTACTCTAAAACTATCCCCCTTTTTCTTTCTCCGTAGTAGAGTATAATATTACTAAGTCTAGTTATTAGATAGCTAGAGAGCTTATAGGTATATATAAAAGCAATAAAATAAAGCTTACCTATTAGAGCTGTATATAGATACTTCGCCAACCAACTAAGTAAGCTTAGACTCGCTAGGTTAAGATAATCTATAACTATAAAGAGGAGTTCTAAAGAAAGGTTAACTAGGTAAAGGGCCATTATAGCTATAAAAGCGATTATTACCAGGCTATCAACTTAGTAAGAAAATTAGGTTAACTTAATTAACCCTATAAGGAGGGATATAGGCAGGGGTAGATAGAGCAAAAAAACTTAGGGGTAGAAAACGCAAAAAGTTTAAAAGTGCTATAGTTGCGAGAAGGTTAACGCCAGAGCATTTATACAGAGGAATCTTAAGCACTACCTCCAATAGTGTGTCAATTCTCCTATATTCGAGGTACAGTTTCTAGATTTTAATTTTTCTAATCCGGCATATACTAAATCGGATTCCAAATTCGTTTTCTAAAAAATCAACTTTAAAATCTGGATTTCAATTTACGCTAACACGAATTTATTCTCTAAAAAAATTAACCTTTAGTTTTAAGGGACATAATAGGTCCTTTAACTATAATAATTACCCTAGCTATATTTTCTACAATCTTTATTTCCGGAAACCTAAAACTTAAGTACTTAGGCAAATTTATTAAGGAACAAGGGCTAAAAACGGTTAGAGTTACGGAAAGTTTAAACAGAATTCCACATTAAGCAATATAATAATATATATATTTTTCACTTTATAGTTAAATCACTTCCACAGATACAAATCAGGTTATCGTAAGTATTAGTTTATTTAAAACTATTCTAGCTATTCCTACCGTTTACATTTTAACAGAATACTCAAAAAAGGCCTCTCTAGTACTTAATAATTAATGCAGCTAAATAGGGCATCTAGACCTTAAATTATCACCAACTACTAAAGTGTTTTTAGAAGCCTACTAATCATCCTTAACTTACTTATAATCCCTCTAATTAATATACACACCTCCTTATCTATACTTTCCGCAGTAAAGTATATACGCCGCCTAAATAATAAAACGCCCTTTAGTATAGACTCTATACAAGCTACCAGCCGCCTAAAGATAAGGAAAAAGGAAGAAGCCCTAATAAGGGTATAATAAAGGTTCTCTCTACCTTAACAATTAAGAGTTAAACGGCAAAATATAGTCCCTTAACACTAGAAGTTACTATTAACGAAATAAGGTATATTATTAAGCTTAAAGTAGAAAATAGAAGCATAGATCAAATCCTTTACTAAGGTTACTTATATACTAAACGTAATAGAATTATATGCCAATTATTTAAGATCCTTAAGTGAAAATAAATTATTAATATTCGGCTCCGGACTATTAAAAAATACATTAAAACAATAGTATTAACTACGCGCCTCCATTAGCACGCTATTATAGAACTTTTTCCATTCTCTTTCTCCATCTAAATTAGCCGTAAATGCCTATATTAGGCGCAAAATACATCGATCTATAACTAGGGATTATACTCCTACCTTATATTCACAAGTAGAAGAAGTACTAGTCCCTAAAGAGAGCATAAAATCTAGTTAGCCCTTATCTAGCTAGAGAAATTAATATTCCCAAAAAGTAATAAAATAAGGATTATTAAACTTAAGGCCACTATCTTAGTAAGTGCCTAGGTTATTAAGTACTTTAGGCTTAAAATACTATAGAGCCGCAGATATACAGGAAGCACTTTCCTAGCACAGTTAGTAGGAAACTTAAATTAGGAAGGTAGGCTTTAGAGACTCACACTTTACTAATTAATATATTATACTCTAGTCGCTAAGCCCAAACAAGTTGGTACCCTTAAGTTAACATTAGTAAAATCAGATAAATAAATGCCTTTAACTTATATACCACACTCCTAAGATCTTTATCCTCTATTATAGTTCGATATTAGACAAGGTATAGTTAGTTACGCAATTGTTATTATTACCGCGACCTTCGTGTCGTTCTTTAGTAGATTAAACATTTTAGGAGAAATGCCTAGACTCTGTTAGAACGCGCTCTTAATAGCAGATAAATTATACTAATAGTCTCTAATAAGAGCGCTAATAAGTCTTTAAATTTTTCTTATCAGGGAAAGACGTCCTTAATTTTACGGAAAAGTCTTTCTAGCAAGCTCCTTAAATCGACGGAGAGACTCTTAGAGATCGCATAGTATAAAGTACATATTAATACCAATTAGGCCGCCTTAAAAGTATATTAGAAAATAAATTATCTAGCTAATAACTAATATATACTAACTAAGGTCCTATAAATATAGTCGAAATAATCCTAGAGCGGGCAACTAAAATGCTAAACTTGTTACTTAATGTAATTAAGAAAAGTAAAAGGTATAACACCATAAACACTACCTTTATCTATACAAAGAACACAAGTGCCAACTATAAGTGGAATAAATTAAAAGCTAGATGTTTTCTAGGGTACCCTATAAAGTAAGCAAAAAGAAATAATAAATATATACTTCTCTAACTTTAGTTTTTAGCTAAAGATCTTAATGCATATATTATAAATCGCATAGCCGCAGTTAAAGACCTTCTTAGGCATCCTTATTAGACAGCAAAAGTAAGATTTATAGCTCTTAAACAGCGTGAATTATAGCCAAAAGGACTTAAGTCGTTAATAATATATAAGTAAGGCACTCTCTATAGCGGGCTACGATACCATTTTTATAAATAAGGCTTCCATTTCCTCTTAAACGGCTAAAACGAATTTTTATTACACATCTTTATAAATAGTGTAATTATAAATCGCGTTTCTGTAAGCATCTATAAAAAGCGCATTAAAAATAAATAATGGGAGGAAATCTATACTAATTAGCTAAATAGTCAATTAGTATATTATATAACTCTTATAATAAGATCCTGGTATATAACTCGCTAATAATAAAGTAGAAGCAGTTAAAGGTACTATAAAATACTATAGCCACGCCTAGCTTAGCATTTTACTAATTAATTCTTATAGATGCTTTTAAAATTCTCATATAGTAAATCCTTAAGGACGAGATAACTAAATAAAATAGAAAAAGGACTTATCTAAGTAAAATTAGTCTATTATAATTGCAGAAAGCGCTTTAAAATAGCGCATATTAAAGAGAAATCTGTTATATTGGCGGGCCTATATAGCCTTAGCGGAGACTAAAAGAAGACGTTTATATAATATAAAGGAACGAACGCTACAACTCTATTTCTAATTCAATCTAAGGACTTAAATACTATAGAAATAGGCACCCAAGTCTTTTTCAATATTGTCTTCTTATTTATATTCCTTAATACTTTTTATAACTATTTTTATATTAGTCTAAAGCTTGGCCTCCGCAATAAATAGGTTAAATATAGTAGATAATATATTAAGAACTATAAGTATATAAGGAAAAGTAGATTAAGGGAGGTTATACGGTGGAGGCTTAGTAGCTTAGTATGCTAAATACTTTAATATACTATAAAGCCCGCCTAGGTCGAAAGCAAAATAATATATAATATTTAAAAGAGGAGTAAGGACATAAATAGAAAGAGAATTTATAATTTCTTTCGCCAAGCAATGGCCTAATTGCAACTATTTAATCTATCTCACTATTTTATACCCGTTTTATAGGCTAGGTACAAAATCTAATAAACTATAATTATAGATCTTAGAGTTAATGTATATTAAAGGGCTATTATCTCTTTATATCTTTAAATTACTTTAAAGGTAGACCTAATAGTAGGAGCTTATTAAAGATAGATTGTTCTTCCCGCCAAGGATTTGCCCAAGGAGCTTAGATTTAGTTTATCTACCAATTAACGTAATAAAGGAAGGAGTTATATTAAGCTTTAACAAAAGAAACCTAAAAGCATAACGATAAACTCTCAGCACGCTCTTACTTCTTATATAGGTAATCCTTATCTAGGGTAGGTTATTTATACTTAGGCAGAAAGAAATATAACTAGTATTAGCTTAAGTTCTACCATTTAACAGAGACTAACAGCTGTTTATATTTCCAAAGTAGGCCTATTACGCTTATGATTTTAGCGCTCTTTTCCAAATTCTATATACGTTAGATCCGAAATTTAAAATCTAGAATCTAGAATCTAGCTTAGCGTAAGCCGGATCAGAAAAACAAAATACGCGATTTAATATTTCGCCGTGCTCCTTAAGTTAGGAAACCGAATCACAACTCCAGAGTTTAATTTCTCTAGAAAGTAGCAGCTGTAGGTATCCTCTTTCTAAGCAAGAATATGGCGTTTTAATGCCCTATATAAGTAGTAGGTACGAGGAAGGAATTTATACGCGTTATTCTTGCATTATCTATATAAGCTTATAGGATTCCTACTTCGCGCTTTATATCTCTAAAGCTCTTTACCTATTAATAATTACTACTACTTTAAAGCTCCCACATAGGTTTCCACTTTAGTAGTAAGTATTCTTGCCGTTTAAGTATAACTACTTATAGTCCTAATAATTAGTTATAGAGAATATTACTACTTAATCTACTAAATGAAATATTGTTATTAATAGCCAAGAACCTATAAGTAGAGGGAGATATTAACGCTTTCGCCTAGATAAATAACCGCCTCTATAGTATTCTAAATCCCTATCTTTATCGCCATAATATTAAACGGAAGGATAGTACGGCATTTATATAGGCTGCAAAACGAGGACAAGATATAACTACTTAAAAATCTCTTAAAACTACCAAAATTAGAGTAGTAACTTAATATCAATACTACAGGCGTGTGGATTTATTATAGGCAGTAAGGAATAGACACAAATTAGTAATACGGCTATTAATTAAAAGTAGACTTAGTAGTCTTAACCTAGAGGACTCTTTATATAAGCTATTATACACTATAAGGTTTAAGCAAACGGCAGTAGTGCAGCTACTTTTAGAAAGTATTAATATAAACTATAAGTAGGGAAACGGCCAGACACCACTATTATTAGCCGCAAAAAAGGGGCACGAAGATATGGTTTAACTGCTTCTAAAATATAAAAATGTTTATATTAATATAAGAGACCGCTTTAATCAGACACTACTATTATAGGCAGTCAATTATAAGTATAATATAGTAGTATAACTTCTAGTTAAGTATAGGGGTGTTAATATTAACTTAAAGGACTCCTTAGGCAGAACACCATTATCTATAGCCAAAGTATATAGGGATGCTATAATAGTCTAACTACTTCTAAAGTGCGAAAGTAATAGTCCAAAATCTATAGACTAGTATAATAGTGCAAGCGGTCCTTTAATTTAACATTAAAGGATAGATAAAAATTGACTTAGAGGTAGTCCAGCTCTAGTATATAGATTAATTAGCAGGTCTATAGTTCTTAATAATATAGTAGATATAAAATTCTATAAATTAGCTAACCCTTCTTCCTGCTAATTAATGCAATTATTTCCTATATGCCTTAAGTAGATACTAGAAATAGTAAATTATACTAAATACTATCTATAAATAGGTTTACATCTCTATCTTATTAAACCCGGTCTCCTAAATCTAGGCCTTTATAAAGCTAACGCTTTCTAGCTTTCCCCTCTACATAGTAAGCTTCTACTTAACAACAGGTTTAAGCGCTTTAGTTATTAGCTTTCCCTATTATAAGGCCCTATTAACCTACTCTTTACAAAGTGCTTCCACTTTACCCTAAACTTATTTTAATTGCCTAATTTTTTTTAGCCTTAACACTATTAAATAATTAAGGAAATGCGTTACTCTTTTAGCTGTAATACTATAACTTCTAAAGCCTTAACTTAGCTACTACTTAATTGATTAAAGTGGCTTTAGAATAGTGGAATAGATATACAGAAATTTACCAGCTCTATCAAAGAAGGAGACTATAGGGTAGGGTCGTTTAATACATAATTAATATCGCAAGTCTTATTAGGGTTATAATAGCGTAGGTCTAAGGCATTAAATAATATATTTCTTAAAATAATTAGAGGCTTAAATTAACAAGTAGATAGAAGATATTAAGGCTTACTAGCATACGTAATATATTATATATTAAAGTAATAGGCATAGCCATTTTATACTATATCTGCCAAGGATAACCCACTAAAAGACCTCTAGTTTTATATAAAAAAAATAAGCGCTATATTACAAGCTAAGACAATTTAGCTTTTTAGACTAAAAGAATTAGTTATTCACTTTTTACGCAGCTTATTAAATGGATATTAGAATCGAAAAACAGAAAACGGATTTTTAAATAGATACTTAAAGAGGCAAAGACTATTTCTGAAATTATACTAGGTCTCCCGTTTTATTACCGCCCTCACTCTATAATACAAAACACTTAAATAGTACCAGCTTAAAATAATGCTCTAAATACCGCCCATCTCCTTTAGTAGATATAATAAAATAATACTACAATAATTAGTAATTAAGGTAAGAAAATAACAAAATAACCTTACTGGCTTAGAGAATTTCGCAGATGCTATTTTATTTAAACTAAATAAATTATCTAAAAAATCTATCAATTACTTACAGCCACTTCAATTTTTAGGATTCTGTAACCTAAATACCTTATTAAGGGCCCTTTGCTCTTAAATATAGTTTATATCTCTAAGCTGCGGTTAGGCGCGCCTCTCTATATAAGCTAGTAATATAAACCCCAAATCTTCCAAGTTAGTATTTAGAATAATATTAGGAGCATATTTAACAGCCTCTTTAAAGTTCGCTATATTAAAGTTAGTATAGTAAATAGAGCTCTTTGCAGAAAACTTATAGAGCAGCACTTGCATATCTTAGCTAAATACACGAATTAATATAAGACTAACTTAGTAATATAAAATTCCTAGCTTTTTAAGATAATTAAGTGCGTTAAAGACCTAACTCTTAGTACTTAACTATAAGTTAAAGAGCTTAAAAAATATACTAAACGCGTAATAAACTATAACTGCGCTTCTTCCAGTCTAATACAAATATGGATTATTTCTTTAAGTGTAAATCGACAGTATTTAAC
>Ga0307515_10005866_pt1 | contig 24783 bp, 15 predicted proteins | sample 17_EM_MG_FD_194513 | JGI IMG/M metagenome (GOLD analysis project Ga0307515, IMG submission 194513) | Populus trichocarpa ectomycorrhiza microbial communities from riparian zone in the Pacific Northwest, United States - 17_EM | ecosystem: Host-associated > Plants > Roots > Unclassified | place... | reverse complement strand
ATGTAGTGCTGGTAAAGTGACCTTTGCATTCCCGGCAACAACACCATCATCGTTCGTAGGAGTAGTCATGATGAGTAGAAAGAATTATGATCAGAAAAGAACAAAAAAAATAGCCTCCAGTTCTTAAAATAGATGAAGGAAATTTGGAGGCGACTCTTATACCATGTTAATAGTAAGGGGAATATAATGTTTTCTGATATATTATTCATCAATGCGGCAGATATATATACAAGAGTCAGTTGCTAAACTTACGCTACTGTTACAAAAGATATATTCTATTTCTATATTTGAATTCTATCTTTAATAATAGCTAATAATCACTCCGTTATTATAGGAGAAGATTATTCCCAATCACATATTCTAACAGCAACCTTCGTGTATTGCATATGGTCTTGAACATAAATATACTCATTATGATTGTCCTAGCTTCTCTTCCTCGAGGTCGATCTCTCTGCTACACTTGCATCATTTCTTTTTTTAAAAAAAAATGTGATTGCATATGGTCTTGAACCTTTTTTTTTTTGTAACTCTATATTTTAATTTTGAAATGTTTCACATGTTGTTTTGGGTTGTATTATTACAGGTTACTATCTGGTAGGTGACTGCATTAACTAGCTCCTAGACAAAATTAATTTTAAAAAACATGGTTCACAATTAGATAAAGAGATTGTACGTGGTCCAACTATAACCATAAGAGAAACGAGTGAAAACAGAAAAGATGCAAGTGGGGTAGAGAAATTGACCTCGAGGAAGACAAGCTAGGACAATCATCATACGGAGTATGTTCATGTTGAAGAGACAAAGAAGGTCAAGCTATTTTCAGATTATTTTTTAAATGAGTACATCAAAATTATATTAATAATATTTTTTTATTTTTTAAAAATTATTTTTAAGATCAGTACATCAAAATGATTTGAAAATATCAAAAACATATTAATTTAAATAAAAAAATTCAAATTCTTTTAGAAATGCTTTCCGAACATACTGCCAAACACCATCTAAATATACTCATTATGATTGTCCTAGCTTCTCTTCTTCGAGGTCGATCTCTCTGCTACACTTGCATCATTTCTGTCCACTTGTTTTTCTTATGGTTAAAGCTGGACCACAATCTCCTTATCATCAAGGCAGATGCGTGAAACATGTTTTATTATTATTATTATTATTTAGTTTGAAATTAAAGCGCTGAAAAATTGTTTTCTTTTATAAAGTGGTTTTTATTAAAAAAATAAATTCTTGAAAAATAAATTATTTTTTGATGTTTGGTAGTGTAATGAAAAATAAATAGAAAAACACTTTTCAGTGTTTGGTTATGTTATAGAAAATGAACTGGAAAATAACTTATCAATGTTTTTTTTCAAGTTTATTAAAATAATGAGGAACAAATCTTATAAATTAAAAATTTGAATGAGAATGAAATTGAAAAAAAATCTAATTTCATAAATTATCTCAAATAAAATAAATAATAATCAAAATAATAGAGATCAAATCTAACAAATAAAAAAAATTAAAAGATGATGAAATTAAAATAATAATAATTACAATTTCATAAATTATTTCAAATAAAATAAGTAACAATAAAAACAATAAGGACCAAATTTAATAGATAAAAAATTTCAATTAAAAAAATAATAAGAGAAAAGTAAATAACAATCATAAAAATGATAATGAAAGTTAATATAAAAATCAAATTAAATCAAATTTTAAGGGATGAAATTGAAAGAAAAAAAAGATTCAAACAAAATATATATCAATCAAAAGTTTGAGGACCAAATTTTATATAATCAGCAAATAATATGATATTTTAAAATTTTTCACAACTTCTGAAAAGTGTTTTCCGTCCAAAATAAAAGGAAAACACTTTCTTGAAAATCAAGCCAAATTTTATTTTTTACTGGAAAGTGTTTTCCGTTAACTAACTTTTTTAATGGCAAATAAACATAGAAAAGTTTAGAATTCCGGACAAACAAACAACCATTAAATTATATTCTCTTACAATAAAAAAAGAGATTCCTTTTGGTTTTATATATTTTTTAAAAGTATTTTAAAAAAACTTTAAATTTATATGTATTTTAGTGTTTTTTAATGGTTTTGATATATTAATTTTTTTTTAAAAAATATTATTTTAATATATTAAAAAAAACATTTTAAAAAATACATAGATATCAAACATTCACCAAGTCTTATGCAATTTTATCTAGTAGCTAATTAATGCAGCCACCTACCTGACAGTAACTTGTAATATTACAACCTCGAAAGTCGAAACACTTCAAAATTAAAATACCAACTAAAAATTAAACGCCAACTAAAACAAAATGGACAACCATGGTATAAGGTGGTGATAGTGTAGGCTAGCAAGAAGGGGTGGTTGATATTTCCTTTCTCTTGGCATTGGGGCAAATTTGATTGTGTTTCTTGTATCACTTTTGGCTTTGAATTTGTATCTTCTGGCTCAGAGTTATGCGATTAAGATCTGATTTTATGGATGCTGAAGGTTTTATTGGGCGTACTAATTAAGAATGCTATAATTTTATTTATCTATTTATTTTTTGGTTGTTGTAAAGTGCATTCATCACAGGGACATATGCAATTCTAGAACCTTCATTGGGGCTTGCCATCAGTGTATAAGATCATTACGTGATCTCATCTAAGTCCAAGGACTGGGTGTTAAGTTGGAAAATTGGCAAGATCGTCTCCAATATTGACCTTTTATATAAGTTTCGTATATATACTTTCCTTTTCATATAATTGATGAGTGGGAAAACCTGAATTCATGTTATTACTGTCAAGAATCGTTTATTAACAATTGGGTTCATTAAATCATATATAATATAATATAATTTTTAGGGTATTCCAATTGGTTTTGAGTGACATGCTGAAAAGATACCATTTAATATAACATGATCCCCAGACAGCTAAGATGGAGCACTGCAATTTCTTGATATTACAATTAAAATGAACAAAACAACAATTTCATCAACATTTCCAGTACGCGGATCAAGAAATGCAGTAATTATTAAGCATTTTTCTCATCAGTACCCTACACTCCACCAATATACAAATTACTCTTACAAGTTTCACGTCACATGGTTAAAAGAGTCTAAGAGAGATCCTGCTGTTAACTTAAGGATACAGTTTCTCACCATTGAAAAAAAAAAGGGTTCATTTGCAACCGAGATTCACAAGTGAAGCAATCGATCCTATATTTGCGTCTCAGGGAAGTTGCCAACAATATGTTTACAGGAGGGGGCGATAGGCCTCAAACTCGGATCCAAGGATGCCTAGCCTGCGCCAAGTAAACCAACGAAAAATTCGAGATGCCTGCTAGAAAATTGGAACCTATATTGAAATTCTTAAAATTGGCAAAAAAAATTTATGATAGATATAAATTAGAGAAAAAAATGTGACAACGACTAGATGCATAATATTAAAGTGACATATTATGTGTGATATGATAATCAGTTTAATAACCTATGTTCAAATGTTAATCAAATTCCAAGAGTTTTAATTAAAAAAACAATTATATTATCAACAATTAAAAAGAAATTATTATGAGAATCAAATAAATAAATATCTCCAAATAACTAAGATAAATACTTAAAACTCATAAATTTGAATTGTAATATATATATATATATATATGGAGGATTTGGGGATTTATTGTGTTTTGCCAAAAAAAAAAGAAGAAAAAAGAGGAGGGTTTGTTTTATTCAAATTCAAATAGTTTCTGTATAAGTTGGATGATCAATTACAATAAATTCAGAGGCAATTCAGCCAACTATATTCTTAAATTCAAAGTGGCAGAAAAATCTGCACCAAAAAAATTGATACTTGCTGTATTAAAGCAACTTTCAAAGTCTTCCTAAAAAGACAGCTCCTATTTATGACATTAATGCACACCAACCGTTCCTTTAATTTTTCTTTTCCGCACAAAACAGTTCCTTTAGTTCTTGCATGGGATCCGAGTCTAAAATTTAAATTTGACTGACAACCTGCGAGGAAATTTTAATTTTTAAAAGATTGTCTGGGTTTATTTTTTTATGTTTTAAAAATATTTTTAAAAAATTAATTTTTTTTATTTTTTACATTAAATAAATATTTTTTATATTTTCAAATTATTTTAATATATTAATATTAAAAATAATTTTTAAAAAATCAAAAAATTTAACTTTAATACATTCCCAAATAAAAAACAAATATTAACTAACATAACCATACTCATTATGATTGTCCTACCTTGTCTTCCTCAAGTCAATTTCTCTGCCCCACTTGCATCTTTTATATCGTCACTAGCAGGACCACAATCTCCTTATATTTAATTTTTTTAATTATTTTGATAGACTAAAATTAAAATTAAATTTTCAAAAAAATAAAAAAATATTATTTTAATATTAAATAAAAAAATATCATTTTTATATATTTCTAAACTATCTTTGCTAATTCTAATCATAGAAAAGAGATTATTTTTTGTTTTAATATATAAAAAAAATATTTTTTTATTTTTTAATATTAAATTTTTTTTATTATTATTATTATTATATATTTCAAAAAATAATAATTTAAAAAAACAAATTATCACACTTCCAAACATACCTTTAAAACCACATTATCTTTGGTAATTCTAAACAAATCAAATTAGTGGTTTTTTTTAATGTTTTTCAATAGTTTTAATGTATTAATTTTAAAAATAAAAAAATTTCTTAAAATATTATTTTAATAAATTTTTAAATAAAACTTATTTTAAAAAAATATCATACACTGTCATACATACACCAAGTCTAATGCAATTTTGTCTAGTAGCTAGTTAATGCAGGCATCTACCCGATAGAAACTTGTAGTAGCACAGTTCTAAAATGACACATTAAAATCTTTTAAAATTAAAACATATTTATCTTTGGTAATTCTTCTAACCATAGGAAAGAGATTGTCTTTGTTTTTATATATTTTTTACAAGTATTTTTTAAAAACAAATCAAATTAATGATTTTTTAGTGTTTTTTAATGGTTTAAATGTATTAATTTTAAAAATAAAAAATATAAAAAATATTATTTTAATATATTTTAAAATAAAAATTATTTTAAAAAACTATCCTACACTATAACATCATGCATACACCAATTCGCATGCAATTTTGTCTAGTAGCTAGTTAATGCAACCATCTACCCGATAGGACCTTTTAGTAGCACAATTCTAAAATGACACGTTAAAATATTTTAAAATTAAAACATATTTATCTTTGGTAATTCTAACCATAGGAAAGAGATTGTTTTTGTTTTTATATATTTTTTAAAAGTGTTTTTTAAAAACAAATCAAATTAGTTAATGCAGCCTTCTACCTGATAGAAACTTGTAGTGGCACAATTGTAAAATAACACATTAAAATATTTTAAAATTAAAACATATTGTTTCAACTAAGAAAATAAATCTTCAAATAGAATAGAATTGATAACCCTGTATCTCTAGGCATTTGAGCAAATTTGATTCTAGTTAAAGAATGTTTTGTTTTATATAGCCAAATTTTTTAAAGATAAAAAAATATATATTATATTTTTATAAAATAAAATTTAAAAATATGTCTTAGAATGTATTTTTTATTTTAATAAATAATTTATTAAAACCACAAGAACTAGATTAAATTTCAAAAAAGTACCAAAATTTTTGCTTTCTTTTAATATTGAGGATTACAAACTTATACATAAGACGTATTCTTAATATTAAATAAAAGTTAGTTTTTTTTGTTGATATTAGAGCGGTTAAATTTTACCAGATAAGATAAAAATCTCCTTACCGAGAATGACTTTTCTTAAACCTTAAACAAACTAGCAACTATAAAACATGACAATACCTTATCTTTTATCAAACAATCAAACAATATAGCTTATTTTAGATAAGTTGTATTTGAGGTGCCAATACCTTTCCTTTATACAATCAGTAGTCCTCGTACCTAATCTCTGAGACCAATTAAAGTTTCGAAAATGACTTTTCTTAAACGTTAAACAAACTAACAACTATAAAACATGACAATGCCTTATCTTTTATCAAACAATATAGCTTATTTTAGATAAGTTGTATTTGAGGTGCCAATACCTTTCCTTTATATAATCAGTCGTCCTCGTACCTAATCTCTGAGACCAATTAAAGTTTCTAATAATCAAAATACTAGGTGACGATTCTCATTCCCTCTTTCCTATGATAAAAGACAATAAATCATTGTCTCCTCTATTTTCCTAGATACCAACACAAAAGTAGATGATCATCGCGACGCCGCACACGTACGACACCCGGAATGGCATGTCAAAACATTTTAAAATTAAAATATATTGTTACAATTGAAAAAATAAAACGCCATAATAAAATGGACAACCTTGGTATATGGTGGTGACACTGTAGACTAGCAAGAAGGGGTGGTTGAAATTTCCTTTCTCTTGGCGTCGGGGCAAATTTGATTGTGTTTCTTGTATCACCTTTGGCTTTGAATTTGTATCCTTTGGCTAGGGTTATGCGATTAAGATCTGATTTTATGGATGCTGAAGGTTTTATTGGGCGTACTAAGAATGCTATAATTTTTTATTATTTTTGTGGTTGTGGTAATAAAAGAAGTTTGGGACTTATGGCTTAAATATATGCAGCTTAGGTTAATATAAGCAGTCGAGATAATTCTGATAAAGAATGTTTTCACGTCACATGGTTAAAAGAGTCTAAGAGAGATCCTGTTGTCAACTTAAGGTTACAGTTTCTCACCATTGAAAAAAAATAAAAAAAAATAGGAGGGGGCGATAGGCCTCAAACTCGGATCCAAGATTGCCTAGCCTGCGCCAAGGAAGCCAACGTGAAAAATTCGAGGTGTTTGCTAGAAACTTTTAGCCTATATTGAAATTCTTAAAATTGGCAATAAAAATTTATGATAGATATAAATTAGAGAAAAAAAAATGTGACTACTAGATGCATAATATTAAAGTGACTTATTATTTGTGATATGATAATCAGTTCAATAACCTATGTTCAAATGTTAAACAAATTCCAAGAGTTTTAATTAAAAAAACAATTATAATATCAACAATTAAAAAGAAACTATTATGAGCATCAAATAAAAAAAAATCTCCAAATAACAAAGAAACTATTCATGACATTGATGCATACCAACCGTTCCTTTAAATATTCTTGCCTTGCCTTGGATCCAAGTCTAAAATTTAAATTTGTCTGACAACCTTCGTGGAAAGTTCAATTTTTGAAAATAGCTTGACCTTCTTCGTCTCTTGAACATGAACATACTCCGTATGATGATTGTCCTAGCTTGTCTTCCACGAGGTCAATTTCTCTGCCCCACTTGCATCTTTTCTGTCTTCACTCGTTTCTTTTATGCTTAGAGCTGGACCACAATCTCTTTATCTAGATGTGAACTATGTTTTTTAAAATTAATTTTGTCTAGTAGCTAGTTAATGCAGTCACCTACCTTATAGTAATTAACTTGTAATAGTACAACTCAAAACAACATGTGAAACATTTTAAAATTAAAATATATAGTTACAATTGAAAAAATAAAACGCTAACTATAAGAAAATAGACAACCTACCTTCGTATAAGGTGGTGACAGTGTAGAGTGTAGACTAGCAAGAAGGGGTGGTTGAAATTTCCTTTTTCTTCGCGTTGGGGCAAATTTGATTGTGTTTCTTGTATCACCTTTGGCTTTGAATTTGTATCCTCTGGCTCAGAGTCATGCAATTAAGATCTGATTTTATGGATGCCGAAGGTTTTATTGGGCATACTAAGAGTGTTTTTGGTTTGGATGTGTTGTGGTTTTTTTTTTCAAAGATACAATATCTTTTAAGTACAAACTATATTTTCAAAAACTAAAAATATATGCTTTTCATGCAAATAAACATTAAAAAAAACTAAAACTATCTTCCATGCAAATAGACATTAACAATGCTAGATTTTTTTTCGTCTCTCAATTGTGGAGAAGGGAGAAGGAGGTAATTTTCTTGTGTTTATAATCAACGGTAAAAAGCAAGAAGGATACAGCACAGTCAGTCACGTGAACCACAGGAAATAAAAAACTTCGCAAAAGACCACTAATAAAAACTAAGTTTTTTTTCTTTAATCAAACACTATAATCTGTGCTCAAAACGTAAATTTTATTTTTTAAAATTAATATTTTTAGATATTTTAAAGTAATTTTATTGTATTGATATTAAAAATAATTTTTTAAAAATAAAAAATATTATTTTAATATATTTTCAAATTAAAAATATTAAAAAAAAACAACAACAATTTAACACTATCTCAAATACCCCTTTATCCAGGGAGGCAACAAACCACAGAAATCAGCAGCTTGTGATCAGTTGAGGAGTGGAACCTTCATTTGTTTACATTTCATTTAGTGAGTTTCTCTAAGCTAAAAAATAGTATGGATCCTGTCTTGTTCAAAGCTGCAGAAGCAGGCAATATCGATCCCTTTGAGAATTATCAAACCTGCCTCAATCACTTATTGACTCCAGATGAGAACACCATTCTTCATGTCTACTTAGGAAACCAAAGCAATGAACCGGAATCCACTGATTTTGTTGATAAAATTCTTGAAATGTGTCCACCACTGTTATTCCAAGCCAATAAGAAAGGTGAAATCCCACTCCATTTGGCAGCAAGATATGGTCATTCCAACGTGGTAAGAGTCCTCATTGACCGCGCGAAAGCTCGACCTACTGATCCAGAGAGCGGAGTAACAGAAGAAAAAAAGATGTTGAGGATGACCACTGAAGAGCAAGAAACAGCGTTGCACGAGGCAGCTCGAAATAGGCGGGGCCATGTGGTGGAAATATTGACTAAAGAGGACCCTGATTTTTCATATTCCGCCAATGTTCATGGAGAAACTCCACTGTATATTGCTGTTTCCATTACCCCGACGTGGAGCAAAGGACGAGGAAAGGTAGTCGACGACATCTTAGGAAATTGCATTTCAGTGGACTATGGCGGCCCTAATGGTAGAACTGCTCTACACGCGGCAAGCAGGGTGGAAGATGATGGTAGGCTATTGTGCTCAAGTCTAGAGAATTAATTAATTTATATATATAATAGTGTAAACTATAATTTAAAAGCCACGTATATTTGATTTTATATATCCGTATTTGTTTGCTTCATAATTAGCTTTTTTCAAAAAATAAAATAACTTATACCACAAAAATTCTTTGTGAGTTTAGGTATTGGATATATAAGTAATACACATAGACTATGTGAAATCTCTGTTGTTTATGAAGGATAACTTTTATTCTCCTGTTTTGTTTGTTTCAGAGACGGCAAGAAAATTGTCAGAAAAAGAAAAAAAGTTGACGAAAACAACCGATGAGAACGGCTGGTCACCACTTCACTACGCTGCCTATGGTGACTGGTACGCTTATGCTCGTGTACTGAAAGTATTACTAGAAAATGATGCGTCCGCGGCCTACATTGCTGAAACAGAGAAGAAGAGAACAGCACTTCACATTGCTGCCTTTCGAGGACATGTAGGAATAATGAAAGAGATTGTCTCTCGATGTCCAGCTTGTTGTGAGCTAGTTGATAACAGAGGTTGGAATGCCCTTCACTATGCTGTGGCAAGTAAATATAGCAGACTATTCGAGGAATGTCTGAAGATTCCTGAACTTGCAAGACTTAAAACGAAGAAGGATGACAAAGGAAACACGCCCTTCCATCTAATTGCTGCTTCATTGCAGAATTGGGGAAGTGTTTTATTTAACGATAGCGCCTATTTCTCTACTTGGTTAAATATTTCAGTTGTGAAAGTATTACTAAAATATGATGCGTCCGCAGCCTACATTGCTGAAATAGAGAATAGGAGAACAGCACTTCACATTGCTGCTATTCAAGGACATGTAAACGCAATGAAAGAGATTGTTTCTCGATGTCCAGATTGTTGTGAGCTAGTTGATAACAGAGGTTGGAATGCCCTTCACTATGCTGTGGCCAGTAAATATAGCAGACTATTCGAGGAATGTCTGAAGATTCCTGAACTTGCAATACTTAAAACGAAGAAGGATGACAAAGGAAACACGCCCTTCCATCTAATTGCTGCTTTAGCGCACGAGCAGGAGAAATGGAAACGTGTTTTATATAAATATAGTAATAGTGAAAGGGCGATATATGGTCTTAATAAGCGAAAGCTAAGCGTCAACGACATTTATGAAGGAAATTTTGCAGAGATAGAGGTAATCAATCCTCTATGAATTAACTGTTGTGATAATTAATGCATCCATGAAACCCACACACACAAAATATTTACTGCTCATGTTACTGTCACCGACAGACAAAGACCATCGATATTTCACAAAGAATTGCAAAATATCTATAGTTTATGCCATAATCACCGACAAAAAATCCATCAGTGAGTTACCGTGGAAAATATTTACAATCGCTATTATCTTTAGTAGTTTATTAATATAACTGCTAATGATAATAATAGTTGTTTATAATTTTTATTTTTATTTTTATTTTTATTAATAATTGTAAAATAAAATAGAGTTTTATAATAATGGATAAATAAGACACAGAAAATCATAATGATTGAATACACACCTTATCCCTCTGGAAACTCAGAGAGTGCATCATTATGAAGGAGAGACTTATTTTCATTGAAAATTATTATTGTCTACATTAATAAGACACAGAAAATCATAATATATAATAACTTGGCACATATTAACTAATTTGCATTTAAAAAATTAGAATATAAGAACTATACTTTGAAGAATTATTTTATGATGATATACTTAAATGTAATACGTCTAAAATCCTTGATGAAGAATATACCTATATCCTGGAGGAAATAATCACGCACGTATTTTTAGTGTTTTTGTTACTCTAGTGCCAGTTGTACAATTCTAAGTGCCAGTTGTACAATTCTATATTGTAAAATAAAATGTAATACGTATATTTTAAGCTTGATGATATACTTAGTGCCAGTTGTACAATTCTTGATAGTGCCAGTTGTGCATTCTTAGTGTTTTTGTTAATACCTGGGGTGCATGGTATTTTAACCAAAAAGAATAATTAAAAAATATATTTTTTTAACATCAATATATTAAAATCATTAAAAAATACTTTAATTCATATAATCAAACATTGCCTTAATTTTTTTGGGGGGGTATGACTTATAAAGCAGCTGGTTTTGCTTGGGTGTGTTTGCATAGCTTTGCCCATTGTCTTCCTCGTTTGAATCCATGAACTTGACCACCGTCCCAAATAACTCTAGTCAATTAATTTGAAAATAATGATTGAATGAATTTGAATACAATACTTTAATATTGGAATCTAAAATGCAACCATAATTATAGATTCATCTTCAAGAGCTTTAATTTATAGTTTGGTTAAACCTTGATTTCAGCATCTATCTTTATTAGAAAATAGCAACAACTTGTTATGTGAATATGACTAATTTTCTTAATGAAATATTCAATCACCTAAATTGGTGGTTCACTTGATGATAATAATTTATAGTTTGGTTAGCTTTCGAAGTTAGCTTGTAAATCAAGCAAGAGGGAAGATGTTTTGAAATCTAACAATCGAATGGTTCATCCCTAGAAATGAGGTTGTTGGATTTCATGAAATGTAAACCATATATAATTTTAAAATGCAGTTTGATGGATTAACCCGAGACCTGACTGATCCAAAACTAAAATTGAACTGGGTTTAAAAAAAATAAGAGAAGTTAAAAATTTGGATGACTCGGCGGGTTAACTTAGTTGCAACCCGTTGATTATTTATTTTTTTAACCAAAATAAAATTATTTTGATTTATAAAAATATTACAATTAACTTAATAACTTGATTAAAACTTGATAATGAAAAACCCGTAACCCAAGTCTCGACAGGATAAAAACTCTAGGTGAACACTAATTATTATTTAATGGCAGGTTTGTCGTCTTAAACATGGAGAGAGAAACAACCGAGAGGACAAGATGATGGTGTTTTCGTAAAATACGGATAAAGTATGGGTTAAAAGAAGGATGATAAGATCAAAAGTTAAGGTTGAATAATAAAAATCACGTGCTCCATTGTGTTGTTGCTTAAACAATATGAAAAGCCATCGTGCTGTCATGTCCCCCGGCTCCCACGGTGCTTCATGTCGCCTTTTTGCTTTTTTCTTCTCTCTTTCTCCAAAGCTGATTCCACGCCCTGTTCAATAAATTTTGAGTGAAAGTTTTTTGAACTTAAAATTTATACAGATTTACATTATTTTATCCTTAATTTTTATCAAATAAATAAGGATGGTGAGATTTGAATTTGTGACCGCTTAATCATCAAGGCTCTGATACCATGTTAAAGAACCATCTCAATCTAATAATTTAAATTATTAGGTAAAGTCTTAAAATATAATTTATATTATTATCTAACAAAAACTATACTTTGAAGAATTATTTTATGATATATACTCAAAATGTAATACGTCTAAAATTCTTGATGAAGAATATATCTATATCCTGGAGGAAATAATCATGTACATCAACAGTAGAGAGAATCTTGAAGAGAAGAAAAAGAGAGTAATTGTAAAGAACTATTATTATCATTAGCAGTTATATTAATAAACTACTAAAGATAATAGCGATTGTAAATATTTTTTACATTAACTCACTGATGGATTTTTTGTCGGTGATTATGACATAAACAATAAATATTTTGAAACACTTTATAAAATACCGACGATCTTTATTTGTCAGTGACTGTAATATGAGCAGTAAATATTTTGCAACTTTTTATAAATTACTGATGAACTAGATCCGTCTGGAACTCCGTCAGGAAAGACCAAAGAGAATTAATTAATTATCTAAGAAAATTAGACTCTATCATGTTAAAGAGGACGTGTCATAGACAAATTCATAATGCAAGGGCATACACATAGTTAGCTATTGGTTTTATAGTTTTTTAATATTCTCGATGATTATCTAAAAAAAAAAAAAAGAGCATTAACTTTGCAGCCTGGTATTAATAAATATTGACAAAAATAAATAATTACATAATATAGAAGTGTAAAGCAAGTTTACAATTAATATGCTTAAAAGAGTAATACTAACTCATGTCACTTGACCGTTGGAACCGGTGGTGAGAATTGTAAACTTCACATGATATATAGCGATTCCATCGGATCCTGTTCTTTTCATTCTCCCATGAAGAAGTAATGTCACTGATTTTATTTTATTTTAATTCGAATTAGTGTTTGATTGTTATCCCAGTTATTAGTTAAAAAAAAATATAAAATATATCTTAGAATTTCCTCTAATTGAATTTATTTAATTATTAACAAGAATATATTTAGTGAAAATTTAAAAGTTAATATATTTTTATTTTAATTTTCACAGTTTTTCATAAGAAAACCATAAGCGCATCCAAGTTGTAGAAAAACATTTATGAACCGGAAAAACAAAACCTAATTACAAAAAATAAAGAAATTAGTATCACAAGATAATTAGCGAAAAGTTTTCATGTATATCGAAAAAAAAAAAATCAAAACTAATTCATAAAAGGAAACGATTTTCGACTCTCTTTTTGTCCTGTTCAAGATTGTCTCTACTGTTGATGTACATGATTATTTCCTCCAAGAATAGGCATATTCTTCATCAAGAGCTTCATCAGCCCCATTTCCGTTTCAAACTTCTCAGGAAGCCAGTCTTTGGCCATCTCTACATAGTTCGGTTCCAAAATCCAATATTACAACCAACAAAACTCATCTCTGGTCTGATTATTGTCTTTAAGAAGCTGTACTTCGTATATATGTATTAGGGAGAATCTGCACTCGAGATCACCTTTGTCTTCAGATGAGATGCACATAAGGATTTTTGTGAGGTATATTTGTGAATTGTTACTATCTTGTCATCCATTCTCTCTCATGAAAGTTTATCTTTATAAGACTTCTCATTGTGATATTACAAGAAGACAATCCATGAAAAGGTTCTAGTCATTACATGAATACAAGTTTAATATCTAATTGGTTTCAAAAGGATCCCTCGCTTTTCAATTAACAGGCTTTAATAGGCTGAACCAAGGCCTACATTGTAGAAAATAATGGATCAAGGCCAAGCTCTATTGACTCTTTTGTCTCAACAAAGTAGACTTTTCATGAGAATTTAGTGGTTTTACAAGTGGTGTCCAAGTCAATAACCATCGAGACATTGCTAATTCCTCAATCCTAGCGTTAAGCAATGTGTGTGCAAATAAAAGCCCCTTTTTTCATTATATCAATGGATATATACTTCAAAATAGTACACAGAAACCAAAACATACTATTTTAATTGACAAAATAAAATGCCAACCAGAACAAAATTAACAATTGAAATTGTCCCGAGAAAGTTAAACTATTTTACCTTGATCCATAATAAAACCTTATGTTGTTTTCTTTTAGTTTAGAGGATAGTTATGATGATACAAATAATGGTATTAATAGTGCAATTAGTTATGCAATAGAAAATAAGGTGAAGGAGTTAGAGCTTGATATTGTTGGAAAAGAAAATTCCGAATTTTATGCAATACAGAATAAGGTGGAGGGATTAATGCTTAATATTTTTCGAAAAGAGAAATTCAAATTTAAGGCACATTATAATTTGCCAATGAAAGTATTATCGGCCCAAAGTATTACAGTTTTGAAATTGAAAGGGTTCATGTTAGAGCCTCCCCAGAATTTGACATTGAATTACCCTTCAATTAAAGAATTGAATCTAGAAAACTGTAATGGGATGCATACACTCAAGGTTTATTTTAGTTAATATTATTTCTTTTAGAGATGTTAGATCATTTTATTTAAATTTAGATTCATTGAATTATTATTAATATTTATTAGGTTTATCCATATTCATTAGGGATATCCTATTAAACTTATGATTCTTTCTAGTATTGAAATTCTTTTGTATAGATTTTTTTTTGGAGGGGAGAAAGAATATTTTTAATATAAAAAAATCAACATTCTTGTTATCTTTTGTGTGATTGAGTGATTCTCATACTAAGTTCTTGATGACACATATAAATTCTTCAAAGAATTAATTAATTTCATTGTGATTTTATACTACTCGTTCGTATCTTTTTATATACATAAACTGTGAATAATCATTATATATAACTTTGGTTCTTCAAGATAAGTTTTTATTACGTCAAATTACAAATCATTAAAATATAATTTTTTGCCAATAATACAACAACATAAGACAAAGTTGGCTTCCCAGATTGACTTGATTTATGATTAGCAACAGAATAAATATGATGAAATTAAGTCCAAAAAAAAAAATTTAAAGTTAGATCAAACACCCAAATCCTAGAGTGCGGATGATATAAAGGAGGTAAGCTAAACAAGGTGGCATCTAAGCAGACTTTACTTGGAATGACAATCACAAGCTGGACAAATATTATTTAATAACCCTTTATTCAATTATTGATTTATTGTTTTATTTACTTTACATTTATAAGTGAACATTTAGTTTGAGAAGACATTTAATTTTCTCTTTTTTTTTAAGAATTTTTATTTCATTAATTTATTCGGACAAGTTGTTGTAAGCACCTAGATGAATGCATCTTTTCATTTATTTTCTTTTGTTCCTTGAATTGGATTTGAAAGTATTTTAAAACCAAGGATATAAAATAAAACAAGAAAAATGAGATTTTTTTTTATTTAGTCCTGCGGACAGGAGTAAAACAATGGAATACAGTTTATTCTTAATTTGAATTATTTTTTTTTTACTAAACTTAGGATGAATCGTAAGATGCCTATATACTTCTATAAAGGATGGATCAAGTCATAATTTAGTTAAAAGTTGTTGATTTGACAAGTTTAAAAGTAAATCAGATAACCGGTAAAAATATGGTTTGATTTTAAAAAAAAATTCAAAATAATTTTTATTTTTTAAATATTAAGATGATGACATATTGAACTGACCCGCGCTTCTTGGTTGAATTCCTAAAACTCGCTATCAAAGTTATGGACACCTCAAGGTATAATAAATTTGTTATTTATACTATTTTTTCGCCTCAACATGACCTAAAATACTTGATAAATCCAAAGACTACGAAATAACAGGTAAAAATATGGATTGGCTTAAATTTTTTTTCAATATGATATATTTTGTTTTAATATTGAGACGATAATATTTTGAGCGTTGCGGCTTAACCCATTAAACCTGCAACCCGAGTCCGCAACTTGAGTTATGGACCCCACTAAATTTAATAACTTTGTTTTTTGAAACTAAGTTTTACTTAATTTTATGATAATAAAATTAAACACTCATAAAATTAAGTACCAATCAAATAATAGCTTATATGTTTGAGGATATAATAACTTTATAAAAAATAAAATAAATCAAATTATAAAGAATAATTCAAAAGATATTATTGAGTAATGAAATTTAAATTAAAAAAAAGGACCTGCTTGTGTTGTTTACATGAACACTGCCCTTAATTCTTAATGTTGTTGTTAGAAACTATAGCCGGAATAACAATAGTAAAATAAGAAAAGAAAGGTGTCAACAATAATAAAAATAAATTATTTAAAGAAACAGAGGCAATAAACTATAAAAAAAATTAAAAATATCAATGATTCTTTATATTACGATATACATCAATTTCGATATAAATGATTTATTTAAAATATAATTGGAAATAAATTTAGTTATAATATATAAAATCTAATCCAAAAATTATTTTACTTTTAATACGCAAGAGAAATCTTAACAGTAACCACTAAAACCAAAATAATTATATCAACAAATTAAAAAGAAAGAGCTAAAATATTTTTTCAACATAGATAAAATATATAATAATTTATTTTATTTTTCATGATATTTTGGGTTTCCAAACGAATGACCCCAAATCCAGCCCTAAACCCTATATTTTTTATGATAAAATTAATAAACCTATGTTTGGAAGAATGAAAAAGATGGATTATTTTGTTATTGATTTTTTAGACTAAAAAATTGAAATTTATGCTCGTGAAAATTATCCAGTAATTAAAGATGAAAAAATAAAAAATAAGCCCAAGATATCAATACCCCAAATTGGCAGTGTTTGTTTTTTAAGTAGCGAATGTAGTTTTAAAAAAATAAATTTAAAAAAAATATGATTAGTTGGATTTAGATATGTATTGGTAAAAATTATGGTTGAAGTTTATGTGTAGCAAAAAATATATATAAAATATTTAGTGAAAGTATGGTTGGGGTTGCTTTTTAAAGTATTTTTTACTTGAAAATGCATCAAAATAATATTTTTTTTATTTTTTAAAATTATTTTTGATATTAGCACATCAAAATGAGCTGAAAACACCAAAAAATATATCAATTTAAAGCAAAATAAAAAATAAAAAATTTTAATATTTTTTAAAAAACGTTTTTAAAACACAAAAACAAATAAAATTTTATAAAATTTAATTAAAAAATATGTAAAAACTCTGCAGAAAAACTGATTTCAAATTTAATTTTTTTAGTCGTCGATGATACAAAACATAGAATAATTTGGTACCAAAAATCTTACCATGTTTGTTTCATCATAAGTGCAAAAGCAATTGAAAACAAGCGCAGCATAGTAACCCAAGAAACACAAAATACCTCCTCAGATAACAAAACTGGGGTTTTATAGCTCTTTACCGCCTCTATATAACTTATTAACACCTCTGTTTCTCCTTCATTAGCAGGCTCCACGCCTCCAAAAACCCTGTTTTCATCACAAATCCTTTCAAAAACTTTTCTTTTAACAAAATTCTCTATGAATGATGCCTCCTAGGCATCACTTGTTACCAATCACTGAAGTAGAAAGCCCCAATGCTCGTGCTAAAAAATCCTGCCGTTCAGTGTTGCAGTTTAGCCTCTTGTACCTTTTTCCATGGCTTATCTGTGTCAAATCAACGACTACATCTCTTATTTTTTAAAATTTCTCATTTTTTTCATCTGGGTATGTGTTTTTTTGCTGCCTCTCTGTACCCCTAGCTTGTTTTTTAGAGAACTATTGTGGAAATTAAGCTAGTCACTGAGGCAAGGATTGAGTCTTTTTTGGTGGTGTTCACGTGGGGCTTATGCCCTTTGTGTCAATGGTTTTGCCTCTAAAAAATCCCTCCAAATTCATCAAGTTTTGATTGTTTTATGTTATTGAATTTGTTGGCGGTGATTATTAGATTAGATTTATCTCTCTTCTGAGAGAAATCAATGAAGCAAAGAGATAAATCAAGTTTTGATTGGATTCATCAAGTTTTCGTTTTATTGATCGATCTTGGGTTCTGTTTGCTCTGTGATTAAAGTTACTTTTTTCCAGAAATTTTTGGTAGTGATGATTAATATACAGCTTTAATGCCAGTTCTGCTACTGAAAATTCTTGATTGATAGAGCTGTTATAACTCTGAGCCATTTAATTTATAGATACAAAATAGTTTGAATAGCTTATTACATTGCATTCATTCATGAAATCCTTGTATATCTATTTTTAATGTTAAGAAATATGTGGGAGGTTTAAGGTTTTTGAGACTTGGCTATGGTAATTTTTTGGTTTGAGCAAAACTCTAATGTAAGATTGCCTATGATGATATAATCCAATTTGTTGAAGGTGTAGTGGAGCCATGTCCCTGTTTATTAGGGAGAACCTACTTGGTGGAAGCTACATTACGATGATATTAATGGATTTAACTGAGGTAATTTGGTTTTGAAATTTATGTAGTGTTTGATATGCTGTTAAAAGATGGATTGGACGATACGAAGATGTTTGGTGTATTTTGTATATTATAAAAATCATTTCTCCACTTTTCTAGTGGAGAAATTTTTTGTCTATTAAAAGTTGTAGAATAAGCTTGATAGGGCTGGTTAAAAGGGTTGGTTTTTATTAATATAAAAATAAAATTAGTTATTATTATAATTTTAAAATTTAAATAATAGTTGACTTAAGTTAATGTTTGAATCATGGATCGGATTGATTATTAACATAAATTAATCTAAAAAATAAATAAAATAATTTTATTTTAACCTAAAAAATCATAGGTTTTTTATCATGTTTTATCTCAAACAAACTTAAATTTTTAATTAGATTAAATTGGATCAATTTTATTATTATTTTTTTAATATGGATTGATCTAGTTCTGGGTTAGTTACGTCTTGATTAGTGGGAAGTAAATATAAAATAAAACAAATTAAATCAATTGAATTTCTTTTATCTCTGTTGTTCAAATTGAGTCTTAACTACACTCTTTACACCTTGTCAGTGGGATTAGGGTCTGAAAAACTGTGTTTTCATCAGCTTCATCTCCTTCATAACCCACCGGATCGGAGTTAAATAATAGCACTATATTAATTTCTCAAAATGTTTATGTTCTGCTGTTTAATATACCCATTTTCCTCCTTTTTTTGTATTATGGTTTTTCTTGTGCCTGTCGTAAAATTTCACTTTGTTAATAATAGCACTACATTAATTTTATTTTTGTTCTCGTAAAAGAATGTTTTGCAGCTCATGAGAATGATTTCGGTTAAACAAAAAGTTGGGAAGGTGAATGAAGTTGCAATATGTAGAAATTGAAGTCCTAATTACCATTCAGCAATTAATGGAAATTCTAATCAATATATATATATATATATTAGAAATTCAAGTCCTTCGAAAATTATTGCTCAGTACCATTCATCTAGAATCAATGGTGAACTTGTTAGCCGTCATTCTATGATCTCTATATTGAAGGTGTTAGCATTTCCCAAGTGCCAAAATTGAATTTTTCGATAATTGTACTTGTGAAAAGCAAGGTAAAATATCTTGATAAATAAAACCAACGTTACAGCTGATGCCATCAAGAAGATGACGAGAAGATGGTTTATAACACGAGCTAAATGAGAATCAATAATCTTCTTCAATATCAGACTCTTTTAAAGTCTGCTGTGAAGTGTTTATTTTCAAGTTTTTAAAAAGGCGCAGAATTCAACTATGAATGCCTTGTACGCAAAGAAGATGAAGGATACACCAAGGAAACAGATAGTGATTGCAAGCCAAAAAGATGGAGCTAGCACTGCATAACTTCCTGTGATGAATGCGATGACCAATGCTGGGATGGCACATATGGTTAAAGCGGATGTCCAATCAAAGAAGTTTTCTTTTATATCCTTTTCCACTTGACCTCCTTTTCCAAGCACTGCCCGATTAAAGTGCATGAAGAGAGCAGAAGTTGAGAGAACCATTGCTATTGCATCTGATATAACAAAGACTGCAAAAGCAGCTTTTTTAATAAGAACTGGAGTGCCTTGTTCGTTCTTGTAACCACCAGGCATGGTGAAAGCAGCTGCAAATGTTACTGTTGCTACGAGTGCCGCTACAAGCACACGAGCCTCCTTTCCTCTCTCAGTAGTATAGAAGTACTCTTTTTTCATCATAACTATAGGCCGTTGAAGCGGTCCACTCCGTGCATCTTTCAATGATTCCAAAATCTCTTTCTGCAACAAGTTTCGGCTATGAAATTAAACGAATCTTTCTTTTCCATTATCATATGTAGACTCTCAACCTTTGTTTGCTATCATAACCAGCGAGTTTGAAATCAAGTAATTTTGTTTCTTTTAGCCAGCAACAATATATATTGCTTTTGTTGCTACGAGGGCTGTTTGTTTTTTAGTTTTATATTGTTTTTAGGTGCAATTTAAAAGTGTGTTACTTGAAAAAATATCAAATTATTTTTTTTAGTATTTTTTAATAATTTTGATGGGCTAATATAAAAAAAAATTAATATGTTTTTTAATAAAAAATACTTTAAAAAAAATATCTTATATCACAATACCAAAACAACCGAAATAAACCAACATCAGTTTAGAGGACAAAGCAAATAGTGTTAATCAATTAAAAATAATTGTTGGAGTTGAAGTTATAATTTTGTTATATTGCCAGAAGGATTCTATTCTATTTTTATTTTATTTTTTAAAAAAGGGAGACAAACCAAGTGAAGTGAATTTATGTTTGATTGATGTGCTTTATAAATTATCTGACAATTTATATTTAATTTTGTTTTGGTAATTTTTTCAAATGCAAAGACTCTTTCGAGGGAATTACCTTTTTTTCAGGAAAATGTCCTTCCAAGATGTCATCAACGCTGAGGTTTTGCTTGTTAAGGCCACACATCTTCTTGGACGCATGTCTCCAATCACTACTCAATCTCCTCTGGGGAAAATTGCCGAAAGCAGCAAATAGATGCAATGGTGTGTTTCCATCGTTATCCTTCTCGTATTTAAGTTTGTCAAATTTAGGAATCAATCGAGGGAAATAGATATATCCTTTTCGAGTTATGGCAGCATAGTGAAGGGCATTCCAACCTCTGCTATCCACGAGTTCACAACAAGCTGGACAGGTGATCATAATCGCTCGCACTGCTACCAGATTGCCTCGAGCGACGGCCAAGTGAAGGGCTGTTCTCTTCTCTGAATCAACAATGTAGGCTGCGGACACATCATGTTCTAGTAGGACTTTTACTGTTAGAACACCATGAAATGAATTAGGGAAAAAGGCAGCGTAGTGAAGTGGTGACCACCCGTCATTGTCGGTTCTTCTCGTCAAACTCGCGTCTCTTTTTAATATCTTTCTTGCTGTCTCTGCAATAAACCATAAAAAAATATGGTACATATTAGGTAATATATGAATAATATTATGGTTAATGCGTAATCTACGCTACTAATTTAGTGATAACAAACGTAAGTTAATATTTAATTTGGCATTTTTCTCTCTTTAATTGTATTATAAATGCCCTTTCTTGCTTTCTACGTTCTTTGGTTCTTATAGTCGCTATTCAATATTGTTTATGCATCATATTGTTTTATTGGTTCTTATTATTTGGTCATATTTAAAATAATAATATGGAAATGTCAACAACTCCAACTTCATTTAAACAACAAGAATAGACATTTTTATTTTAAGAAAAACTACAAACAACAAGAATAAAGTTCAATATTATTATGAGCCTTTAAATTATCATTTTAACGTGGAATCCAATAGTCTTACTAATCTAATAATTCATTTGTGTTTTTTTATTTTTATTTATGTCAGGGAAATGATACTCCCACACATACTTGTCATATACATTCCTTACATTAAAACGTATATAAGAACATTTTGGTACTAAAATCTTATATATAATCATGCAAAAAAGTCGTTAATTAAATAGACAAGAAAATTCATTGTCTTCTTATTATGTATTTTCTTTCCCTTGTGTCTTCCAATGAATTATATAAGTAATAAATACAATTTAACCTTTAATTTAACAAACATACAACGAATATTTTTGTTTTTTTTTTTTGTTTTCCTTTATTAACTTCTATATCAAATAAATGTAATAGAGTAAACGAAGAATTTGACAAATGAACAATAAATGAAAAGAACAATATCCTAAAGGTTAAAATAAGATTTTTTTAAGAAACATAAAATAAATGAGTTTAAATAAAAAGAAACTAAAATCTAAAAAATACAATATATTGTGTACTCAACAGATAAGGGTTTTTCTTGAATTAAAAACGAATTTAGTTTTTATTTTTTTTAAAAAAACCTTAAATTATGTAGGGACTACTTAAAAATTAAGTCCAATAGAAGAGAATTAAAAACCATTAAATTTTGCTATTTTTTATTGTTCTTAAAAAAAAATTAGGGAGATAAGTGAACTTATTCATATTGAATTAATATGTCTCGAGTTCAAGAACATACATAGCATAAAAAAATAAGCAGGTAAAATCCTATTATTATAGAAGCATTGCTTTTCTATTATCTTTTATGATAATTTTAAAAACAGATTTACTTTAACATTATAAAGCTGAACAAATTAAAATTAATCATGCAACAATTACATTTATATAATCTTAAAACGATAGTATTCTAGATTGATAAATAGATTAGTAAAAAATTGATTAATCTAGTATATATTAAAAGAAAAAAAAGATGTTGGTCACATATAGTATCGAATCGGTATCAAACTCTGTTTGAGACTAAAAAAAATGTTCACAAACCTCATATTGGCAGCAATATAAAGTGGAGTTTCTCGATGAACATTGGCGGAATATGAAAACTCAGGGTCCTCTTTTATCAATATTTCCACCACTTGGGCTTGGATATTTCGAGCTGCCACATGCAACGCTGTATCTTTCTCTTCATTCGTCATCCTCAACATCTTCTTTTCTTCTGCTGGCCCGTTCTCAGGATCTATAGCTAAATTTTTTGCGCGCTCAATCAGGACTTTCACTGCATTGGAATGCCCATATCTTGCCGCAAAATGTAGTGGGGTTTCGCCTTTAGTATTGGCTTGCAATAGCAGTTGTGGACACATATCAATAATTTGGCCAACAAAATCAGTGGATTTCGATCCTCTACGTTGGTTTTCTAAGTAAACATGAAGAATTGTGTTTTTTTGTGGAGTCAATAGCTCAATGAGAGAAGTTGGAAGACGATCCTTAAATGGGTTGATGTTGCCTGCTTCTGCAGCTTTGTACAATTTTGGTTCCATGTAAGTGATGCTATTCATTTGTTGATCAGAGGAATTCATCTTGTATGACTGTTGTTCGTTGAAAATGGTTGTTGATAGAAGTAACTATTTTGGCTAGTTCCATTTACTAGCTAGGCTTGTAAGCCTATTTATACTAATTCATCAATATGAATAAATAAAATGAATAAATAAAGCAGAGGAAGCTGTCTGAGTTCTGTGAGAGAATTCAGAATAGAATAAAAATGATTCTAGAAATTTCACCAACAATTTAAATTTTTATATGTTCAAAAAATGTAAAACAAAGTATAAAAATAAATTTAAATTTTTAAATTGAAATAGTTATTTAATATTTTCAAATAAGAGTAGTAAAAACAAATGTAACTTCTTGAATAGAGATGATTTCTTAAGAAGTTAAATTACATGCTTAGGAAATAATAGACTTGTGTTCTGTCTTTGCTCTTATTTTTGTCCAAGTGCATTCATACTTTCCACCGTGTGAACATGTGACAAAGGCTATGAGACAAGATAAAATTGGATGATCTATTACAATAAATTCAGAGGCAATCCAGCCAACTATATTCTTAAATTAAAAGTGGCAGAAAAATCTGCACCAAAAATTGATACTCATTATTTATGACAACGATGCATACCAACCGTTCCTTTAGTTCTTGCATTGGATCCAAGTCTAAAATTTAAATTTGGCTGGCAACTGTTAATAGTAAGGGGAATATAATGTTTTTTGATATATTATTCATCAATGCAGCAGATATATATACAAGAGTCAGTTGCTAAACTTACGCTACTATTACAAAAGATATATTCTATTTCTATATTTGAATTCTATCTTTAATAATAGCTAATAATCACTCCGTTATTATAGGAGAAGATTATTCCCAATCGCATATTCTAACATCCCTTCTCAAGGTGGTGCATGGATGTCATTCATGCTCAGCTTGTCAAGACAACTTGTAAACACTTTGTTGGATACTGCTTTCGTAAGAACATCACCAAGTTAGAATTCTGACTTTACAAAAGGGAATTGGATAATTCCGGCTTCAAGCTTCTCTTTGATGAAATGTCTATCCACTTCTACATGCTTTGTTCTATCATGTTGAACAGGATTATGGGCAATCTCTATAGCTGATTTATGATCACAATAGAGATTCATTGCAGTTCTTTGAGAGAACCCCAAATCTTTCATCAAGTTTTTTTAACCACAACAATTCACACACTCCAATGGCCATACCTCGATATTCAGCTTCAGCACTTGATCTCGACACCACATATTGTTTTTTACTTCTCTAAGTCACAAGATTGCCACCTACATAGGTGAAATAACCAGATATAGAA
>Ga0307515_10005865_pt1 | contig 24783 bp, 17 predicted proteins | sample 17_EM_MG_FD_194513 | JGI IMG/M metagenome (GOLD analysis project Ga0307515, IMG submission 194513) | Populus trichocarpa ectomycorrhiza microbial communities from riparian zone in the Pacific Northwest, United States - 17_EM | ecosystem: Host-associated > Plants > Roots > Unclassified | place... | reverse complement strand
ATGCACACTCATTCATTTGATTTATGTATTCATCTATCTCAACTAATTCTCATACATAATACTCATATTCTTATAAACCAATGAGATTTAAAAAAGATCAAACATAGATTTTTTTTAAAAAAAAAACAACAAAGAAAACAAAAATTCTCTTAATACCTCCACACTTTAAACACAACATTGTTCTCAATGTTGAAATAAAAGAAAAGGAATATAAGAGAATGATAAAATTAAAGTAAAATATGAAAAATAAAAGATAAGGGAAAAAGAAAGCAAATCTGATTTTTTTTCTTTTTGTGATGGGTTGCCTCCTAGTAAGCACTTTTATTTTATGTCATTGGCTCAACATGTGGCATGCTCATTCTTCATAGATTGGTTCAGTTAACTCCACAGAAGCGGTGAGTTCGGTTGTCCAACCTTTATAGTAAGGTTTTAAGTGATGCACATTAACCTTGAGCACTTTGTTTGTTTCTAAACCTGTAATTTCAACTGCACCATAAGAAAAAGCATTAGAAACAACAAAGGGTCCAATCCAACGAGAACACAACTTTCTAGGAAAAAGTTTCAAACACTAATGATAAAGAAGGACTTTGTCTCCAACATGAAACTCCTTTCTTGTAAGCATTCGGTCACAAAGACTCTTGGTCTTTTCTTTGTAAATCCTTGCATTCTCATAAGCATCATTTCAAATCTCTTCCAACTCTTGTAATTGCAACTTTCTTGCAATCGCAACAGCATCATAATCCATGTTACATTGTTTAATGGCCTAAAAAGCTTTGTGCTCAAGCTCTACTGGTAGATGACATGCTTTTTCATAAATCATCCTATAAGGTGACATTCCTATAGGTGATTTGTAAGCAGTCTGATAAACCCAAAGTGCATTACGAAGTCGTAGACTCCACTCTCTCCGGTTAGGTTGCATTGTTTTCTTTAAAATGGACTTGATTTCTCGATTTGAAAATTCAGCTTTCACTACCTCCATCATAAGGGGATTCAACCTCTTTCGCTTTCCCTCGTAGGTTTTGCATTATCCTCCAATAGTATGTGATGCATACACATCAAGGGACTAATGCCCTTGATGTCAGCTAAAGTCAATCCAATGGTTGTTTTGTGATCGCACAACAACTTCACAAGCTTTTCCTCATGCGCACTTGTGAAACCTTTTGCTATGATAATAGGAAGTGTATTGTTGTCTCCAATGAATACATACTCCAGATTATCAGATAAAGGTTTCAACTCCAACTCGGGGGCTTGTAAAATAGATGGAAAAAGCTTTTTATGTGAAAGTATTAAATCAACAAAGATATTACCATGGGGAACGGTTTGCAAAGATTGCAAAGTCAATATTGATTCATGCACATTTTGGGGAACACATATGTGCCTCTTCATCTCTTCTATCTCGGTAAAATCATAGTCATAGCTCAAAGCTACGCTTAATCCATCCTCACAATCAAAATCAAAAACTTGTTGCACACATTTATCATCTTGGTCATAGCATGTGATAGAATAAACATTGTTGTAAGGATATTTCATTGCATCATGAAAATTAAATTCAATCTTTTTATCTCTCACTTCCATGGACAAAGTATCCTTACCACAATCAATTTTTGTATTGGCAGTTTTCAAGAATGGTCTCCTGAACAATATAGGAGTGTTGTTTGACGAATCACAAGAATCATATTCCATATCAAGAATATAAAAATCACATGGAATAACCAAACTATCAATCTTGACTAGGACATCTTCTATCACACCAAGTGGATAAACAAAACTACGATCCGTAAGTTGTATTACAATACTAGTTTTATTCAAAGGCTCCAGACTAAGAGAATCATAAACATGTTTAGGCATAACACTAATGGATACACCTAAATCGCATAAGGCTCTTTTAAAACTAGCATTACCAATAACACATGGGATAGTAAACGCACCTAGGTCTTTTTGATTCAAAGGCATATTTTTTTTAACAACAACAGATACAACTTCACCCATACTTACCATTTCATAGCCTTTGAGCTTATAGGCTCTCTTGGTAGTACACAACTCCTTCAAGAATTTGACATACTTGGGAATTTGCTTGATAGCATCAATAAAAGGAATGTTGAGTTCCACTTTCTTGAAAACCTCTAAAATCTCTTTTTCTTTGTCCTCTTTCTTAGACCTAGAGGAACTCATAGAAAAGGGTGGAATTATTTTAAAACTGGAATTCATTGAGTGAGGACTTACCTTTGGAGTGTTGGTCATTGTTTCAATTTGTGAAGGAGGAGGATGTTGTTTCTTCTTTATACTCAATTCAGTTTCTATCTCCTTTTCTTCCTCCATCTCAATTTGTTTCAACCTTTGCTCTTCAAGTTGTTTCCCACTTCGCAGTGTGATCACACTAGCATTCTGTTTTGGATTCAATGCTTGGGAAGGCAACTTTTCATTGATTTATGCCTCCAATTTCTCTACACGTGAAGCTATTTGCCCCATTTACTTCTCTAAGTTGTGAATGCTTGACCTTGTTTCCTATTGAAAATACATGACATTTTGTTGCAATGTCACTATATTAGAAGCCAAGGTTTTCATCATCTCACGAAGATCATCAGTCGATAATATGAAAACCAGACTTGAGCTCGAAGTTGACATTATTGTCAATGTTTATGCACAATGGTTGATTCTCCACATTAAGAGCAGCGAGCTCCTTGAGTGTCTATTATCGTGCAACAACCATGGTGTTGACGCTAGCTTCTGTTCGTAACTTGCGTAAAGTGTTTTCAATTTCGAGATCTACCTGCACTTGACTCTGATTAGTAGAACGGGTTACAAACATAAATAATCAAGAAAACTCAAAAGAAATTGGCCACACAAGAGATTGAAAACAATGTAAATTGAATGAAAATCCTACGCCAAAAAACTAAAACTGCCTAAAAACCCTAGAAAAATATGAAATTTAGCCTCGATAGGGTGGGGCTAGTGGCCAAAAGCAACTAGTCCTGTTCAGAACGTCGTTTCCCTTCAGGAAACAAAGGACCGATACCTAATTCCACCAAAAAATTTGTTTTGAACAGTAATTGTACTGTACTGTACAGTACTGCCGCAAGAAAAAATATCTTTTTTTTTAACAAAATAAATAACAATCACAGCAAATAAAAATCACAGCACAAGAATCAACTAAAATCACTTCCTCGGCAATGGCGTCAAAATTTGATGCGATGTCGTTGTCACACAAATTAATTACCCTAGCTTAAAACACAACACACAAGATAGTTTAGATCAAGCAAGGGGTCGATCCCACGAGGAAGGTTCAAGTCAAATTTTTATGCTGTATGATATGCAACTGGGAGGGTTGTGAAGTTATCTAGGCTAAAGCAAAAAAAAAATAGAACACTATCAAGCAAAATTAAATAAAATTAGAAAATTATCAAGAGAACAAACCTTGGTCACAAACATCCACCTATAGAAATCAGAACTGATCATGGAAACAAAACATCAATTTATATTCTGAATATTTATCTCTTCTTAACATTGGTTAGTTAACGGATTCGCCGTATAACTAACCCTAACCATCAAACAACTATAATGTCCGCACTAGTAATTTAATTCAATGGCAACCTTAAGAACTAGATAAGTTGATTAATCAAGAAAACATAATTGTCTGCAGTCTATGTTTGATTTGATTGAATGTTCTCCTTAAGATTAATAACGTAGATCCGCCACAATTATTAAACTCAGTTGCTTCACAAGTTCATATACCACAACTCCGATTTTGATATCAAACTTAGCAATAAATTGTCTAAAATAATAACTTAGAGTCCGCTCAAGCAATTAAAATAAACAACCATAGGAAAAATAAGCATAGAAGAACAAACATATTCATCATATAAACTGAAAATAAAAGGTAAAATAAATCTCATAGTTCTTGAAATCTGGAGGTTTCTGTGTCCTTACAACCAAGAAAAAGAGTTTAGTCTTGCATGTTTACTAAACAATTAATCAAAAAGAGAAGGAAGAAAGCATGATTTTGGGTTCTATTGGAGGAATGTGCGTTTTTCTTCTCTTTGTTGGTCGTCCCTTTCTCTTCTCCTCTTTTCCTTCTCTCTTTCTTTTTATACCCTAGAAAACCCTAGTCTCTATTTTACAAAATAGTCCTCCCTTAAGTAGGCATTTTACATTTAAGTACTTCAATAATTATTTCCTAAAAAAAAAGAAATAGACTTGCATGAAATCTTCAACCTTTGACTTAGAGGAGTTAAATTGCTGAAATAAAAACTTGGATGTCAGTTTGGATGCTTCGGGATGTAATTTGGACTCGTTTCTTCACAAAACCTGTTTGCTGGTATAATTCATTTGTCATCTTAGAAAAATCATATCTCCCTCATATGAGATCATTTTTGGCTAAAATGTGGTACGTTGATAGGTCTTTGAGTTAGAAATCCAAAAACATTAAGGTTGCATCAAATGGACTTCTGTAGCTCAAGATATTCAAGTTGGAATGGTCGAAGGTCAACATTGGCAGATTGCAAGATTTGACTTTGAAGGCTGCGATTTCCATACTCTTCCTTCTTTTTTTTTTTCATTTTTCTTGCCTTATATGTATAGAAGATATGGATATTAGCTTTCTAATTCCACTGGAATCACTTCATTTTGACCTCTAGAGCTCAAGCTCTGCACAAAACATCGACTAGAGGTCAAATCTATCAATTATCTCCAATTTACTTCTTTTTTAATCTTTCATCTAAAAAGTGCCTTCAAAACATAAAATAAAGAATATCAAGACATTTTATGTATAAAAAAATAGGCAAAACATTAGGTAAATATGGGTGAGACTATCGAATAATATGGTTGAATCTCTCTCTCTCTCTCTCTCTAACACACACACACACAAATGTATGTATGTATGTATTAAATTGTGTATTTTGTTAAAGTTTGTTTTTTCGCTTTAAGAAAATTAAAATTATTCTCGGTTAGAAATTCAAATAACTAATGAAATAAATTAAATAATGTTTTTTTTTTAAAAAAAATTCTTTATATATTAACATTTTTCTTATATGTCATGTTTCGTTTTTATAAAAATGTTCCTCAAATCACCAAAAGAAAATATGATTTTTTAAAACTTCAAATTTAAAATAATAAAACAAATTTAAGAAACTTGAAAGCTCTATAAAAAATAAAAAGGAAAGAAAAACTAAAAAACTAAAAATAAAAAATAATTCTTGATTAGCAATTCAACTATCTAATAAAGTAAAAAGGAAATAATTCTTGATTATTAATAATTTATATTTAATTGTTTTGATCAAAATAATATTGAAAGAAGGAATTAATCCAGTGCGATGAAACTTAACAAAATTTTAAGCCCTTCACTTTCAGCACTCAACATATATTCCCTTGTTGATCATTTACGCCAAAATTGTTTTCTAAACAAAATTATTATTTGAAAAAAAGAAATAGACAATGCGTTGTCTATTGTTGTTCAGAATCCAGCCACCATTGTGGTGGCTGGAAATTCAGGTGTGATTTTTTTTCTTAAACACTATTTTCACCTAAAACACTTAATAAACACATTTAGAATTTCCAGAACCCCATTTATCAACCAAAAAACCGAAAAAATGGTTCAAAAATAAGAAATCAAAGTGAGAAAAGATTTTTCTCTCTCGATCTTGATATGTTTATCTAGGTAAGATTAAGGTAAAAAAAAACCACTATTAAAATCTTATCGTCGAATGCAACCCGTTGACACAAAGATTGATGATTTTTTGGACATAATCGGTGTCAACTGATGATTTTCTATCTCTTTAACTAAAATCCAGTGACTTTTTATCTCTACTCTCACTTATAAAGACTAAAATGTAAAATAAATAATTTTTTGGATCAAATATGAAATTACAAAAAATATTGGGATTGTAAAGGTAAGAAAAGAAATGTATAAGTATGAAAAAGAACCCCCCCTTCGATTTTTACATGGCCATGGGTTTTCTCCTTGTTTCACACTTTGGTCCCTTTTCTTTTAATTTTTCTCCTCTTAACAGTGTTTGACAAATTAGGCATAGAACAATGCAATTGAAAAAAATGTTTATGGACCAAATTGGAAAATTATTAGCACTATTATAGATTGATACAGTATTTTAGCGATGTTTTAGCGATGTGTTTTAGTATATTTGATAATTGACATCTTTAGATTTAACTAAGGAAAAGGTTTATAGAGATTGAATTGAGAAACCTTATACGGTGAATACTGATATGAGATTTGTCATAAATGATAATAATAATTATTATAATAGTTTGTACTAGGCATGGGGCTTGAGCTTCATTGCAGGTCGGATTAAAAACCAATTATTGCATAAAAAAGTGAGCATTTTGTTTTTTGCACGTGATGAGGATTAAAAACTCGACCAGTGTATCAGATCAAATTAATCGACCACCATATGTGTTAATAAATGAAAAACATCAGTGTGGCTTGTTCAAACTAGTGGGACAAGAGTGAACTAGTCATCCATTCAAATAGTGATTTGGTCAAAAAATTATGTTGTTGTCGTTTTAACATTTGTCTAACCCTAGCTTAAATGCGAAACAACGAACAATGAAAGGATTAATAAAAAAATAATTAAAGAGTGAAATGAAAAGACAATGATATATTGTATTGACCCGAGTTAACACATGAAATTTATGGTTCGGGTAATGAACACGACTATAATGAATTAACTCAGTTGGACAATCTCTCTCTTTCTTTTTCCTTCCTTTGTTCTCTTCTCGATTGAAACTTGATTGAGTCTTAATTGGCATTGGATTGGATTAAATCTAGAACTAAATTGAAGAGTTAGAAAAAAATTGGAGAAATTTTTTTAAAATATATGTCATATTGTATCGACCTCAACCAATCTTAGTTAACCTATAAAATTCACAACCCAGGTCATAAACATAATCTTAATTAGGTAAACTATTTGGACAACATGTCTCTTTTTTTTCTTATCCCTTACTCTCTTCATGGCTAGGCCTTAATTAGCCACAAGTTGAATGAATTTCTGGATTAAATTAAAGAGTTATAAAAAAGAATTGAGGAACAAAAAAAAAAAGCTTAAATATATGACTAAATTGAATTGATATAAAAGGATTAGGGAGAAAAAAGCTGCCTAAAGAGTGCATTTCACACGCTAGTATTTAAGGAGGCCGTGGAAATTGAGGATGAGTGTGCAACCTCCTTTATGATCCGATGGTTGTCTTCTTTAGCGTCACCAGAATAATCTTGTCAAGCCATTTCTCTTAGGGCAACACATGTTGGCGTCAAACTCCTAATATGGCTTCGACAACCTTTTCTTTACTTCCTTCATTTTCCCTTCCTGTCTTGAGATTCATGCAATATATATCCACGGTGTTTTGTATGTGTATGCACAATATTTTCTGTTGTAGAAAAAACCCTTCAGATAACAAAAGTAGATATAATTTTTTAAGCTAAATGATAGCAAAGGAGCAATGGTGAAATTGATTTTTTTTTAATTTCAAGTTAAACAATAAAAAAAAATCATCGATAACAAATGGTTAAATTAAGGGATAAAAAATTATATTAAACAACAATAAAAAAAAGCTTGAACGTTGTAGCTAAACTCGTTGAACCTATAATCCAGATCATGAACTCAACCGGGTCTAATAACAAAATTATTAATAAAAAGTTCTAAAAAGAGCTTAGATGTGCAAGCCTTACACACCTAGGCTTGACATATTTGTTTTTTTAATTATTTTTAAGGGGCGAACAACCTGAAAAAATCAAACAACACATCACCTGTTGATGCAGACAACATGTTATTTGTTTGACTAAATTTTATCCACCACTATGGTGGTAGAAAATCAAGGCAATTTTTTTTTACTAATTTATTTTCTAATCCATTTTTTGAAAAGAACATTTTATAAACACTCTTAGAATATCTATACTAATTTATCAATTTAGATATACTTTTTTAGACAACATTGAGATTTTAAACAATAACACCAAACTCTTTTTAACAAATGAAATTTGTGGATACCAAGATCAACTATTTTGGTAGTTAGAATTGGTGAAAACAACAATTTTCTCTTTTTACATGCGGAATCCAATGATGCTCTCTATCTCGTCTCACAATCCAGTGATTGAAAATAATAAAAATAAAGTCTTGATCCAAAATTGAATTTGAAAAAAAATTAAGGGACCAAAAGGTATAATTTTAGAAATTAGAGGATCAAATTGAACTTTTAGCGCCAACTTCAAACACACCATCTATTTTCGGTGCTTTTTTCACATTAATCCTTATTCTTTTAATTTTGTTTCCTAGTCAATAAATAAAAAGAAATTGGATATCAATTTGACAATAGAAGAACTAAATCAAGAAAAAAAAATTAAGGGATTAAAATGAAAAAATCTTAAAAAACATTGCTTGAGTTTATATTGTACTGTGATATGAATAATGTTTTACAATGTTGAACACCACCCTTCATTTTAGATTTTTTTTTTTAATTTAATGTCAAGAAATTGAAATAGTAATAATTTACTTAATATTAATCATTAATTTATATGTTGAAAAATTGAAATCCCATAGCATAATTACAATTATGCCACTAAATAAACAACACCACTTTGCTTTCTCTCTCCAACAATGGAGTTCTAGAGAGAGAGATTGAAAGGGGAAAAATAGTTGAGGTTCAGTTCACCTGTACCAGACTTTGAAGTTAGTCTTTCTCTCTCTAAGATGGTGGTTTTTACTCTCTTTTAACCTCGAAAGAGAAATAAATAAATAAAAGGAATCTCCATGGAAATGCCCGGTCGAAGATCCAACAACTACATTCTCCTTAGCCAGCAGGCAGAGGAGCAACAGCAAGCACCGCCGCCATACTACGAGTCGTCGTCTCTCTCTGGTGACTCAAAAAATAACAAACTAATAATAAAGCAGCAAGAGAGAATCTTCGTGGATTGGGAGCCTGATCATAGAATAATGGGAGGAAACAGTAATCGAACTGGTTTGTATTCTTCATCGTCAGCAGCGATCGGTTTGCAAAGGCAATCGAGTTGGAGTAGTTTCGGAGAGAGTTCCTTATCAGGAGAGTATTACCCGCCGACTACTCTGTCAACCGGTGGAGTAAATGAGATTGATCAGGCGTATGGGTATGAGGATGGGAATTTTATGACGGCGGCCAGACTCCCCTCTAATGGATCCTCTGGGAAGAGTTGGGCGCAGCAAACTCAAGAAAGTTATCAGTTACAGTTGGCTTTGGCTTTGAGATTGTCGTCCGAGGCCACCTGTGCTGACGATCCTAATTTTCTCGATTCTGTTCCGGCTGAATCAGCGTTGCGCTCCTCTACCTCTAACTCGCCAGAGGCCTTGTCTCATCGATTTTGGGTATGCTTGCTAATTTATTGTTTTTTTTTCAAATAATAATAATAAAAATATATTCGTGGGATCTTATTCATATAGAAATGTTGACCTCGAGCTCTTACTTATGGATTAGATTATTTTACATAGTTTGGGTGACGAGACGAGGGAAAATTGATTTAGTTGATAACTAATGTTTGAAATCTATTCTAATCAATTGTGCATTGAAAATGAACTAATAATATGCAAGCTAGAGGTTAGAATATGTCGAAGACAAGAGGTGTTGTTTGGGATAATTTGGGGAAGAATGAAGTTTTTAATCATTTTCTGGTCTGCTCATAACAAAACCGTAGTTCTCTATCGTGAGCCTGGATCAAAACTAAAAGCTATAAAAGTGATTCGATGTGTCAAATTAAGAAATATACATGTGGACATAAGAAGCTGCCATACTTTCCTAGTTGATGAAACAACCCTTTCTTGATTAGCCCTCCTGCAAAGTCCCTTTTGCTCTAGGTGGATGATTGCATGCAATCCCTCTAATTCAGTCTTATTAATTCTCCTCAATTTGTATTTGTGGATTGAACTTGCTACTCGGAACCATACTGTACATTAACCTTGTAGGAACTAAGTAGACAACCCTTTTCGCTTTACGGTCATTCTTGCTGCAATCCAAGTAGGTTTCTTCTAACTTTAGCTTTTAGTGGATTGAAACTCAGACATAGAATTATGTTGTGTCACTGGAGGGAAGCCAAGATTGTCTTCATTTTAGCTGCTAAAGTGAAGCTTATTTTTCACTCTAGGATGGATGGAATGCAGATGGATGATATGGTGGGCCCCATAGACATTTTACTGCGAAATGAAAGAGGGGAGAGGTACCATTTATGAGTGGGTCTATTGGTGCTAGCCTACTCTACTACCAACTTTAACCTTAATCATTAGACAAAAGGGTGAGGGTTAGTGTAATGTATTAAATCAAAACTTCTTTAGGTTATCTGTTGTTTGCATGTCATGCTTTGTAGATTAGCATGGTTATTTTCCCTGTGTATATGGGTGCACTGGAGGCTGAAAGTCCGAAGTAACCTGGAGGTGGATGTGGGATCCAGTTTCCAAAACTTTCATTCCACTTATGGTTTTGCGTAGTAGCATCTGGCCTAGCCCAATAAGACTGTACACGTCTCTTCATTTTAGTACAGCGAACGGAAATGTCAAATATTCATAGCTCCACTTTTTATTTGGTTCCTCCTGTAGCATAATAACAAACCTTGCTTATTGGAATTCACCGTTAAAAGATGCAACTTATTAGTGTAGTGCACATCAGGTGAGTGGATGCTTATCATATTTAGACAAAATTCCCGATGGATTTTACCTAATACATGGAATGGATCCATATGTGTGGACTGTGTGCACTGATTCGCAAGAGAATGGCCGTATTCCATCAATTGAATCACTAAAGTCTGTTGATCCCAATGCTGATTCTTCAATGGAAGTGGTATTGATTGATCAACGTAGTGATCCATGCTTAAAGGAACTCCAGAATAGGGTCCATGGCATTTCTTGTAGCTGTGTAACAACAAAAGAGGTAGTTGATCAGCTGGCAAAGCTTGTTTGCAATCGGATGGGGTGAGTTCCAGTCTTTATTCATGCAAAAGTCTAAGAGGTAGCTTTTTATACAATACTTTGTTCATCATGGTCTTATTGCTATCATAAGGGGGTCAGCCAGCAGACGAGAAGATGATTTCGTTTCCATCTGGAAGGAATGCAGTGATGATCTAAAAGATTTCTTAGGATCTGTTGTGGTTCCAATAGGCAGCCTATCCAGTGGTCTATGTAGTCATAGAGCTTTACTATTCAAGGTAAGAAGGCCTTTCATATTTTTATGCAGTGATTTCTATTTTTGTTTTCAACAATTAACTAGCATTTTGCTTGCAACTTTTGCTGGAGTTGCAGTATTTTAAAATTGATAACAAGTATGATGAAGAACATTTCTCAACCCCCTCACTAAAGAGTCCTGGTTGTGAATCTGTTTATTGTTTTTCTTGGTAGCAGAGAGGGATTGATGCTAACTTATATGATTTATGTAGGTGTTAGCTGACACTATTGATTTGCCATGTCGAATTGCAAAGGGCTGTAAATATTGTAAAAGAGATGATGCTTCCTCCTGTCTTGTTCAGTTCGAGCTTGACAGGTATTTTTTTTCCAATCATCGTGGTATCTTTCTGTTATTATTTGTTGCCAATTCAACAATTTATCCAACATTGTTTAGTTGGTTTAAGTGTGAAATTAAATGAATCAAAGTTTAGTTGGTTTATTCAGAGTTATTGACATCCTCTCATTGTTGTAGATTCTTCCTTTTCTTTCTTGTGAACATAACCTTGCTTCTTCTAAGATCTATTTTAATGTTCATCCTTATTACTTGTTAACAACATTGGAGAAGATTTTTTTTAAGATTTACAAAAGTAGACACATTGCATACAAATTCAACGTAATTCATACCTCGAGTAAAGCTAAACAAAATAGTTTATATCAATAAATGTTAGATTCCTGTTGCCAGTTGATTGTTGTGGTTTATTCTCTCCTTTCTTCCTTGGGGTGGTACATGTCAAAGAATCATCTTAACCCAATAGTTTAAGCTGTTAGGTTAAGTTCTAAGATATGATTTATATTATTCTCTAACACATCCCCTTAAGTGAAAGCCCTTTGAACTTGAAACTTGCACAGACCCACACTATCTTGTGCTTAATGTTTATCAAATAAATGGAGATGGTGAGATTCGAACTCGTGACCGCTTGGTCATCAAGGCTCTGATACTATGTCAAAGAACTATCTCAACCCAATAGCTTAAACTGTTAGGTGAGGTTCCAAGATATGATTTATATTATTCCCTAACACTACAATTGGGTCATTTTTTTTTATTAATGATGCAGTCTAGATTTTTTTGGTAGTCTAGGACTCTAGGCTCTGCATATTTCATAATTACAGCTACAGTTTGTGAGTAACATCTGACAAAGTACATTTAATTCATTTCAGGGAGTATCTAGTTGACTTAGTTGGAATGCCTGGCTGTTTATGCGAACCTGATTCCTTGCTCAATGGTCCTTCTTCCATCTCAATTTCTTCACCATTGCGCTTTCCTCGAATCAAATCAGTTGAACCTACCGTTGATTTCAGGTCATTGGCCGAACAATATTTCTTGGACTGCCAATCACTTAATTTCGTATTTGATGATGCTTCAGCAGGTAAATATTTTACAAAGCAGCTACATAAACTACACAAAGTCCATATTTCCGTGACCTGTCTTTGGATGTGATTATTTCTCTTCAACATGCACTTTTTATTATCTGCCTGCATTAATGAGTATAATATGTGTTTGCCAATTGCTCATGTTGCATGCCCTTAATTGCAAACTTGAATTAATTGCCCAAAGCTATCGTTTTACGAGAATTTATTAGTTGGATTTGTATATATTTTCATTGCTGTTATCTTGGAGTCTTGCTACTAAAACTTGTAATTAGTTGATAAATTTGTTTAGAGCATTGTGTTCATGCAGGAGGTAATTATTAAATGAACATGGTTCACCATGTGAGGCTATGGATGATGCGAACCTCGTGAGTATAAATATCCAGAAACTCATAATGAAGTAGATAAACAACCCAAGAAAGTTGAAATCAAGTTTGTGATAGATAAACCTTAACCCAGAGATAACCTTGTATCCAAAAACCAAAGGTATTGAAAATTGAACTTAGACCCGTTAATTATAGAGAATCAAGAACCCGAAGTATTTGAAGACGCCACAAAGTCAGTTATACCTTGATAAGTCAAATTTGTTCTTTGTCTCAGCAAAGAGAAAAGTGTTGCATCACGTAAAACACAAGTTTATTTAAAACATTATGGCTGCTGAATTTTTGTAGCAAAAATAAAAACAATATATAGTCCTCCTTAATAACTATAATAAACTCTTATTGGGTTGCAAACCAACGGACTCAAGCTAATAATTAGCTAACACAAGCCTAATGCCTAAAACAATTATAAAACATTGATTTTGGGTCTGAACAAACTCAAACTAAAACACAAGCCCTAAACTGAATGTAAATATCCAAATAATAAAATAAAACAACAAATAAAATCTTAAAATAATTCAGAGTAATACAAAGAAATAATTCAACCAAAAAGTAATCTACCATTAAATACTCCAACCCTTCTTTTCTTGTGTAGTTAGGATAAATAAGGAATCTTTGTAAGAAAAAAAGATTTTGGAATATGAATGAATTCTTGCCACAATTGGAAATTATGATGCTGCCTATTAAAGATTCTTGTAAAATTACGAAACTAAAAAAAATAAGTTACTGAATATCCTTGCGAGAAAAAAAATCCTCTACAAATAGGAAGTTCACAAATTAAAAGATAATAAATAACAAAATTCGCATTGCATTTGTTGATATGTATTGCAAGACCTTACCAAACTTCGATTGATATGGAATTTTTAACCAATATAGAACAATATTTCTGGAAACTTCTGGTAAAATTTCAGCTCGATCCAATAATCGGATTGAGAGTTATGCTTGATAGCGTAAAACTGGACAGTAGACACAATTATGTTATAATCCAAATTTCCTTGTTCAACCTTTTCTTGGATTATATCATTCACTCTTTTCAAGATGATTCATCCTCGAATCACCAATAGGTATAATAGATGTTTTATAGGACATTTTGTTTAAGTTTTCAAAGCTCTTTTCTTGTCAACACTTGCTTCTAACAACTTTCTATGAAAATTGCATCCTTCTCTATTGTCTTTCATTCTTTCGATGTTGTTGCTCTTATCTCTTAAGCTTGGCATTCATTGAATAGTTCTTTTAACTTAACAAATTCTTGCTTTAAAACCCCAAACATACGAGATGTCTTTGCTTTCTTGAGCGAAAACCCTTATTCATTCCCTTTCTCTTGGTGAATACATGACATAAATACAAAAAAGAGATGAAAGAAAAGCAAGATATGATATCAAAACATTATGGAATAGGAATTCTAACCTAAAATTTTGAATATGAAACTATAGGTACCCCACTGATTTTAACACCAATCTCGAAAACTTCAATTTACTTACCCGAATGAATCTCCCCCTATAAACCAAAATTTGCAATCTTGTTAATTTCTTTATTTTTTTTTACTCTAAATAGATATTCTGGATAGAATTAAATGTTGGACTTTTTTTTTTTTTATCAAATGATCCTTAACACAAAACTATACAATATTGAAAGAAGAGAAAATAAAACTGACTCGAAACAAGACATAAAAAAAACAGTGGATATAAAGATCCATAAACCTACAACAATGTAGATAAACAACCCAAGAAAACTGAAATTCAGGTTTAGATAGAAACCTAACCCAGAGATAACCTGTACCTAAGAATCAAAGGAAGTGGAAAAGAACTTGGATCCGTTGTTTATAGCGAAACAAGAACCCGAAGTATACAAATACGCCACAAGGTCGGTTGTATCTTGATAAGTCAGTTGTTGATCTTTGTCCTAACATTATGGTTGCTGACTTTTGTAGCAAAGAAAATAATGTATAGTCCTCCTAAATAATCATAATAGACTCTTATTGGGTTGCAAATCAATAGATCCAAGCTAATAATCAACTAACACAAGTCTAATGCCTAAAATAGTTTAAAACATTAATTTTGGATCAAAACAAAACAAAACTAAAACACAAGCCCTAAACTGAATATAAATATCCAAATAATGAAATAAAATAAAAAATAAAACCTGAAAATAATTCAGCTTAATATATAAAAATAATTCAACCCAAAAAGTAATCTGCCATTAAATATTCCAGCACTCATTTCCTTATGTAGTTAGGATAAAGAAGGAATTCTTGTAAGAAAAGATTTTTGGAATATAAATGAATCTTTGCCACACTTGAAAACTATGATGTTACCCATTAAATATTCTTATAGAACTAAAAAATTCTCAAAAATAAGCCGCTGAATATTCTTGTGTTATGAGGAAATGAATCATCTTCAAATAAAAAGTTCATAAGTCAAAAGGCAACAAATAACAAAATTTGTATTGCATCTGTTGATTTGTATCGTAAGACCTTATCGAATTCCGATTGACCTGAAATTTTAACTCAATGTGGAACATCATGTGTGGAAACTCCTAATAAAATTCCAGCCCGATCCAACGGTCTGATTGAGAGTTATGTTCGATAGCGTAAAATTGGACAATAGATACAATTACACTAAAATCCAAATTTCCTCTAACCTTTTCTTGGATCATATCAATGAACTGACCATGAATGAACTAACCATGAAAGGGAAATAATCATTTTTCTAATTTCTTCTTAACAATGAGAAATATTTCTTTATAGCCATATTTATTGTTCGTTTATTTTAAAGTTGGTGATGTGGCCAAATAAGATGATATGTCCTTCCATAATTGGTTGGTCCGTGGCATGAACAAGCTCACCTAATAATTTTTCCAACTTAAATTCATGTGTACCTATCAAACCCAAAAAGTGAGCTATCATTTTTTCATTAAAATACTTAAATGTATTGGACTGAACTACCCTTCGGTAACCTACTTTACTGTAGACAAATTTTCTAATTTAATCTTCCCTTTCCCATTTTTGCAAGATCAGAAAGGTTTGTGCTCACTCTCCCTGATATTTTGTTTCCTCACTACTTTATGTCTTTACAGTATGTCAAGGGTTTTAGTTTTCTAGCTTCATAAGATTGATTTGATGGGTTTTGATATGCATGCCTTAACTGCCCTGTAACTTTGATAGCAAAGACCAAGAAGATGGTCGTGTGGTCTAATAATATCCTCTCATCTCACAACTGATTTTGGAGGAAAAGACTTGATCTTGGGTAAAGATCCAACCACTTTTGGAAGGATAGGAAACCATGTTGACTTCTCTTATGTGTATTTAAGAGACCTCCTTTACTAAAAGTTGAAATTAGGTTTTTTTTTTTAACTCATCTCTCAAAGTGTATTTAGCTTGGTAACTTAAAAACTCCAGCAGTGTTAATCTGTCATTTAAACAAATGGGTGTTTTGGTATGGAATAATTTAGTTTGGGTTCGATGGAGTGCAGAAATAATTTATAGCCCATTTTGATCATTAGAATTTCACAAGAATAGATATCAATTCTGTAGGTATTATCAAATCTCATATTTAGAACCAGCACGTCAATTAAGAATTGATTTCAACAACTTAAGAAATTGAAGATTTCCGTACATTTCAAAATCCCATTGAAAGGGATGGGATTTACTCAGATTTCCATGGTAAATGCCATTGCAAACTTCATATTCCCAAAATGCCCTCAACATTTCCTAGTATATAGTGTTTATCTTTGTCAAAAGTTAATCACATTCTCATTGGAACATCACAAACTTTCACAGTTGGCTAAAGAATGGTTGCTGATCAAATACAATTCATTGACCCAAACAAATATATTGCAAATTCATATTAGGATCCACCCAACTAGAAAATTCTCGAAGTATATATATATACACAATCTCTTCTTTTATTGTTGTCATCAAAAGTTGAAGATAGGGAAAAAAAAAAAAAATCTTCATGAAAAAGTTACATAGAGGAGAGGTGATGATAGAGGGATAATGTATAAACAAGGAGAAAACTTCAAGCAAAAAAATAAAAAATAAAAATACAGAGTCACATAGATGCATGCATAAAGCTCCATAATAGAAGATAATTGTTGATTCTTGTACAAACCTGTGGCGGTGGATAAGGAACTACTAGTTTACTTTTGTTTAGAAGCCTCCCCTATGAAAGACAATGTTTTATTTGAGAATTTATTTTTTATTTGATGGGATATTCTTAATGACAATATGGTTATACTAATTTTGTTTTTCTTTTTTAATATTTTTTAATTTAAGATTATCAAAGAACTAAATTCTACCATGTTAGTGCTGTTATGAATAGGGGAATTCAATTAGAAAAAAGAGGAATTCAATTTGGCTTATAGAAATGAATTCAATTTCAACATAGAATTGATTCCAAACATGGTGTTAATGGTCTGGTTAATTGAAAATTTTCATAAGGGTAAATTGTAAAAGGTGCTCAATGGTCGAAGTAGAGATAATCCATGAACAAATTATTTGGTGCAATTAGCCCTTGAATAAATTTGGGTACTTAATCACGTATCTTGTTAAGAAAAATTTGGTTTCCATCCAATTGGGTTAAGTGAAACACACAAGGGGCATGTGACTTATCAAAATTGGGATGGAAATCTAATTCACTTAATGGAAGGCACTGATCATATCCCTAATTTTGTCTAGAGACTATTTCTAGTTTGATCAATAACTAGGGGGTTGGACTTTTTTCTACCATTTTTATAATGGCTTATGTATTTATCTCATTCAAAATTATATCAAGAGATAACATCCAATAGTAGAAGGCAATGCATCTAGTTCCGTACCATAAGTCAATGATTTACTGCTATGTTATCTCTACGAAATTGAGCACTAAATTTCAGAATTTTCTATGGAGGCCAAAATTGTTTGCAAAACTTTGCCTTTTGGATGTCTTGAAATGTTTGGTTGCTTTGGAAATAAAAAACTTTATTGACACCTAAGAGAAGGTGCAAAAAGTACAAAAGGGCTATCAACCAGTCAATGATTCACTATGTTTTGAACTTGTTATCTCTACTTTTGAAGTCGCTTGCCAATATAAAGAATGGTTTTCCTAGGGCTTATCACCTTATCTAATTTTGGTTCGAGAATTGCATTTAACTTCAAATGGCAGTGCAGAGGTGGAGTTTTATTTATAGGGTGAAAAGCACCGTATGCAACAACTCTTCTATGGGACAAGTTGTTATTTATTAACCCTCTATCCAATTCTATTATGCAGGCCAGTTAGTTTGACTAACTACCGTTAGCTGACTCAAATAAAAGTTTTAGATAGTACCACATCAACGGTTTGTTGGAATACAAAAACATTTAATTATTAAAATTAAGAAAAACTACATAAAATATAATTCTTCAACTTTTCGTAAATATTTTAAAATACATAAAATTATTATACTAAATAAAAAACAATTTGGATAATAATAAAAAAAGAAATACCATTTTTTTATATTTTTTAACCATTAAAAAAATTATTCAATTGAAAAATGAAAAAAAAAAAGATAATTTTAAAAAATTAAGGTTAGAATCTCATATAACCACATGAGAAAAAAATAGTTTTTCATTTTGTTTTTTAAAAATGTATTTATATTTTTTTCAATTTAATATTTTATTATTTTAAAAACTTTATTATTATTTTTTTTAAATTATTTAGTTTTTCTTAATATTATTAATAATTAATATTTATTTATATTCATATAAACCATACACATGGCATGCTCTCAACGCATTTAATTTGGTAAACTGACGGTAGTTTGTCAATATAACGGACTTGTATACTGAGAAATCAATAACTACCAACTTGTCTAGTAAAAGGATTGTTGTAAACTAAAATCATGTACGGAGGCCAGTATAACCAAAATTTGAAAGTATAAGGACATTTGGTCATTTTCACCCATTATTTATATGGTTAATATGTGACAAATCTTGTAGCTAGAGGATTATTTCATTTTAAGTTTGATACATATTATTATTTATTCATTCAGTGAATTGCACCTTTTTTAGGTGTTCTAACCATGTGCTTGTCATGGAAGCTTAATATATATAGGTCATGTTGGTTTTGTTCATGTGCATTTTGTATTTCCATGTTATTGCTATTACTTCTTGTCTTTTTTCATTTCTTCAATCCAATTACTTTCATCGTAAATTCTTATTGACTTCTTTGGTTCCATTACCCATATGCATGATAAACTGACTGTCAATTATACTAAATTTTGCCAAAATTTCTCCCTCTGCTAGTACCAGACATGTCTAGTTATTGAATTCCCATGTGAAACTGGTAGTTGATTTTGATGTTTCCATTTTTCTATCAAATGCAAAGTGCAAATTGGGTTTTCACACAAGTTGATACTTCCATTAGTTTTCCATGTAGAGGAGAAAATTCTGAAGCTTCCATTGCTGTTAACTGCTGTCATTGCAGGCACTGTTGATGATGGTGCAGGTCCTGGATTTGTTATGAATTCTAAACAAATTGACAGGACAGGCCCAGAAAGAAATAACCTTGTGCAATTCCCAAGTAACACCAATGAAATTTCAAAGTTACCTCGGCAACTGAAAGTTAATCATATAAGTGGCCTAGATAAAGCGTACAATCCATCCCAGAATGCTAAACAATCAATGAATGAGGTCAGAGATCCAATTCCATTAAAGAAAATCCCACCAGTTGTGCGTAGAGATATCCGGCCACTTATATCATTGTCTGATCAAAGAGTTGATGCTAGTAAAGATTCCATTTCTGAAGGTAGTCAACTGGTTTCTGGCAAAACAAGTAAAGAACTTTCACTTGATGTGGAGGATTTGGATATTCCTTGGAGTGATCTTGTTTTAAAAGAAAGAATTGGAGCAGGTATGTTTCTTGATAGAGTTGGAAAAGAAAACATGACCATGGTGTATTAGCATATCACCAATGTTTCTCTCATGCCATTATGCCAATTTTCTTGTGGAGACTGTACTTATGATGTGAATGGGTGTATTTTCAGGTTCTTTTGGAACTGTCCATCGTGCTGATTGGCATGGCTCGGTAAGTATTTAATATTTTTTTCTACAGTTACATAACAATAGAAATGGGGAAGGCATGCTTTGCATTCCAATTTGTTCTCTGGTTTGTGAATTTTGATCTCTATCTGTGATAGATTAGTGAGGATCTGTTTATATTAATTTGGGGGAGAATTTTTTTGAAGAATGGTTATTTGCTTGTTGACTTGATGGAATCTCTTGGAATAGGTAACTTACTATATACGAGACTGTTAATTTTCTGTCAAATCCAAGTTCGAAAAGAAAACACTATTTTGGCTTCATGGATGACATTTTGTACTATGTCAACTTTAGGATGCTACTCAAAAAGTTTATTATTTTATATCAGAAAGTTTGAGTCGAAGTTTATTATTGGCTTGCCTTTTTCTCATCATAGTATCTGAAGGACTGTAACAATCTCCTAACCACACAGTTCTGTGAAGTGCATGTATGGTATTATATTCAAATAATATTGCCATTCTCAAGCAAGATACCTAGGATGTATTGTTTATCACGCAATATTTTTGCATTTTTATCTTGCCAAGTTCCTGTCCTTTATCTTGTTCTAATTTTTCCTTCTATCCTTACTGATTTCTTGTTGCATTACTGTCATTCTTGCACATGTAAATAGGAGTAGTCACATTTATATATGTAGTCTTTTTTTTTGTACTCTGGAGATTTAAATGTTGTTTTCCTTTTCCTTTCATTGATTTTTCTTGAAGTCTTTTTTAAACTAATATTTTATATTCCACTGATTTGTACAGAATTTTGAATACACGCGCGCGCACACACACAAATTTATGTCTTAATTGCAGGATGTTGCTGTGAAAATTCTCATGGAGCAAGACTTTCACGCCGAACGCTTTAAGGAATTTCTGAGGGAGGTGTGTTTTATCTAGAATTGAGTGTGTTGTGCACTAAGCTTAAGAAAATTTCTGTTTACGTTTCTTGGTTTGTATTTGAACTGCCGAGTTTCTTATCTTTTGTTCAGGTTGCAATAATGAAACGCTTGCGGCATCCAAATATAGTTCTTTTTATGGGTGCCGTTACACAGCCCCCAAACTTATCCATAGTGACAGAATATTTATCAAGGTTTCGTGATGTCTTCTTAGAAACCCCTCCTATTTCTTGTATAATGTGGAGTCTACAGAGTTAAACCATTTTTTGCTTCACTTATTTGAATGTTAATTCTATCACTACTGAAGTTAAACAAATTAAATATTTTGGTTTGCACTGCAGGGGTAGCTTGTATAGGCTTTTACACAAGTCAGGTGCAAGAGAGGTGTTGGATGAAAGGCGTCGGTTGAGTATGGCTTATGATGTGGTATGGATTTGAAACTTCAATTTTTTTTTTTGTACTCTCTTCTTTTTCTATATTTAAACTTGTTATGGGCATTCAAATCTCCTCCACTGCCTTGGATAGCTAATTGAGTTGCCATTGTTGCTCACAGGCAAAGGGTATGAATTATCTTCACAAACATAATCCTCCCATTGTCCATAGAGATCTGAAATCTCCTAATCTTTTGGTGGACAAAAAATATACAGTGAAGGTAAGGCTGATATTGCAAGTAGCAGAAAGACTACCAATTTCCCATTTTATGATTATTGAGGATGGAAACGCAATTGAATCCTGTTGCCTTTTGCAATCATGTAGTTTAATTTGTAAAGATGCAATGCCTTGGTAGGCTTTGAAGAAAATATTGTTAGACAGCTGATCTAGGTGGTTCATGTGATGTAATATTTTTCCGTACATGTTTAGATGTTACCATGTACTGGTATTGTTACTTGCTATAGTTTTTCTTTGACTATTTCTAAGTTTGTCTTGTAGAAGGAGGCCATCCTGTTCAGGATAGTCAGTTGTCTTGCTTGTAGGATGTATCACATTGGCAATGCTCGCAAAATTTTGATCATTTTGTTGACCAGTTTGAAATCAACATATTGTTAATGTCTTATACTGCATGATGAAGTTGCAAATTTTAGCACGGTGAAAAGAGTAGTAGTATCTCATTTATTTCTCACTGAAATTTCTTTAGTAAATCTAGGGATTAATGTTTTATTATTTTATGCCATGATCGGAGGGATATGTGATTCTGTTAATAAGTGAGCATATTTATGGAGGAAAATTTGTTTGGCATCTTTTATTTTCTTTGGTCAGAATAGCTTTATGTATGAGTGTGTTCTGTGGCCTCCAAAAGTTGTTTCTTTTCTTTTTTCTCCCCTGTAAGATTTCAGTTTCTTCATCGAGTACTTTACTTTGATGCATGTCCTTACCTTTTGCTCACTTTGTTTGATCAATTCAGGTTTGTGATTTTGGGCTTTCACGTTTGAAAGCAAACACATTTCTTTCATCAAAGTCAGCAGCAGGGACTGTAAGTGCAGTAACTTAACAACATGACTGGATCTTCGTTTTAAGATGGCTTGGGACACTCTTTATCAAAATATGAGCTTAACAATACTTCTTCCAATTTATTAGCCTGAGTGGATGGCACCTGAAGTTCTATGTGATGAACCATCAAATGAGAAGTCCGATGTATACAGCTTTGGTGTAATCCTGTGGGAGCTAGCAACATTGCAGCAACCTTGGAGCAATTTAAATCCAGCACAGGTTTGTGTTATGAAGTTTCATAGTTGGTTTGGAAATGATAGAATGTGAATGGAGTAAGATTATTCGTTATTGACAATTTAACTTATTAAGAAAAATCTTGGAAGTGGATATCCAGAATATTATTAGATGAGAGACAATGTCCTACAAGTACATATCTACAGTAATAATAAGTATGACTGTAACTACTAAAAGACCTCTGCCAAGGTCCTGATAAGGCCTCTCTAATTATGGGAACCATGTATTGTGTTTTTGCTTTCCTGATAAGGTCCTTGGTTGGAGAGTTGCTTTCTGATGCTCGTTTTTATGCCTAAATATCCATGCAAAATAGATACCTTTGCTTTCACGTTTCTTGGATTTTTCTGAAGTTCTATGTTAATCATAAATGAGCGTGACCTATATTGAAGGTGTCCACTCCAGGCTCCAGCAATGAGCTAAAATAGGGACCAGTTCTGTTTCTTGAGGGGTGTAGCAGCTGTTCCTGTTCTTTTATCAAAGCTTTTCCAGCTTATTTAGGAGCCAGGCTGGCTGCATGCGTGTGGTTATTGAAATTATTTCATTTAATTTTAGTGTTTGCAAGTGGCTCTGTATCATTTTGGTTATTGTGGTGGTCTGCCAGTGTGATGATGTTTTTTTATGCTTGTTTTCATCTTCTATTTTCTTTTTTATGGTTGATTCAGGTTTGGTTCCTTGGTACCTTGTTTTTTTTTTTGCAAATACTGGTGAGGATACATTGTTTGAAATTGATTACAAGATACATATTATCGATATGGATACTATGTTGTAGGTTGTAGCGGCTGTTGGTTTCAAGGGCAAAAGGCTTGAGATTCCTCGGGATTTAAATCCTCAAGTGGTTGCATTAATTGAGTCTTGCTGGGCCAAGTAAGTTCAAAGATCTGGCTTCTTATTTCAAACCTTTTCAGTTGTATGCTATTTTCACCTCATTTTTTTTACTACTACAGTGAACCGTGGAAACGACCTTCCTTTACCAGTGTCATGGAATCTTTGAGGTCATTGATTAAACCTCCCACACCCCAACCTGGTCTTGCAGGCATGACTTTGCTTGCCTGAAGCATTGGAACATCAACAGTCTTTGTGCACATAATACAGCATTCTTTTGAGAATAGATGTTTGACAGGAATAACCACTGTTTAGATAGTCTCAGGTGAGATCCAGTTTGATACACTAACATTGAACGATGCCGGAGTAAAGTTAGCTGAGATATAACCAGGTTTTGTTGGAAAATTAAGAAAAGCTTGGAATTCTTTTATAGCAATTCATTCGTAACCACAAAGTTCGCATCTTCACTTATACGAGAACCTGGCTGGAAATTAATGATGGGTTAGCATTTGTTTCGTAATTGGATCCCTAGTGTGTAGGTTTTTTACTAGTTCCAATATTACATTTTTGGTTGGCGTGAATTGCTGAAATCGGTGTGTTTAAAGTGCTGATACCCGTCTTTATTTGCTTGTTTGCAGAAATCATTGTTGTCCATTCTATTCCCATGGCAGCTGGGAATTCTGAATTTTATCACAACCCAAGGAATTGGATCGATATTCCAATTATCATTTCTGCTGCGACAAATATTGTTTGCCTATGGTGGGGAAATTGTATAAAGTCATAATTTTGTATGTAAAGTCTGTAACTTAAATTAGCTTTAATGAGAAGTAGCTTCATCGGCATTGCACATCATTGAGAATATGTTTTCCAAAATTGACTTTGTTCCAATCATGAAAAGGTAATGTTCAGATGCCATGAGATTTCAATATTTCACCCCACATTGCGCGAGCAGCTAAACAACACAACCAGACGAAGTGAAAGATATCTAAAAGGAGAGTGTTTTTCAACTTGTTTTGGCCCAAAGAATTCTTCAGTTCATGTTTTTTCTGTTATTTCTTTTCGCCCAAATTGTAAACACTCAACAAAAAAAAAAAAAAGAAGTAAAGCTAGAACGCTGCTAATTTTTGAATTGATAGCAACAATTTTTGCTGCTGATTTTTAAATCAGTAACGATATAGTTTTTGGCTGCTGATTTTTGAATCGATAGCGATACAGTTTTGACTGTCGATTTCTAAATTAGCAGTGACATTGTAAAACCCAACAAAAATGATTGGTATATTCTATGAGAGAATTAAAATAGAAACTAATCTAAAATAACCCAAACACCTTATCTCATTTAAGAGGGGGTATAAATACAAGGAAAGAGAAATGGCGACT
>Ga0307515_10005864_pt1 | contig 24789 bp, 3 predicted proteins | sample 17_EM_MG_FD_194513 | JGI IMG/M metagenome (GOLD analysis project Ga0307515, IMG submission 194513) | Populus trichocarpa ectomycorrhiza microbial communities from riparian zone in the Pacific Northwest, United States - 17_EM | ecosystem: Host-associated > Plants > Roots > Unclassified | place... | reverse complement strand
GTCCTCTGGCTACCGGTCTGGTGCCTCCCTAAGTAGGGAGGATGTAAGGAAGGAAGGAAGGGTAAAGGTGGCATTTAGGTGTACAAGGGGTATGCAAAGGCACGTGTAGAGGCTGTCGGGAATATAGCGGGGACCCGATGGTACTTCGGACGATTTAGATGATAAGGAAAATTAAAGTCCTGCTAGGAGCCTGCTAGGAAGCCTGCTAGGAGCCTGCCCGGAGGCCTTTAGGATTTTAATACCCTAATAGCAATAAATACAATAATAGTAATAATATTTATTTTATAGCTATAAGCTAGCATAGTGCTAGCGTAACGTAGTCTGCGGGCAAGTGGACCATGCGGGCAAGTGGGCCACATTAAAACTCACCAAAAATTAGAGAATTCACACCTTAATATCTCAACAGCAACCTAATAATAAATTCTCAAAATGTAGATTTGGACTTTTATATATACTCTACAGCTTCTATTAAAGTTACATAGTAAATAGTTAAGTAGCTTTTAAGATATTAAAATTTGGGGGCCGAAACGAGGCCAAATTACTATATCTTAAAAACCACTTAACTATTTACTATGCAACTTTAATAGAAGCTGTAGAGTATATATAAAAGTCTAAACCCAAATTTTCAGAATTTATTATTACGTGGTTGTTGAGATATTAAGGTATAAATTCTTGTAAGTTTTGGTAGGTTTTAATGTGGTGGCCCACTTGCCCGCATGGCCCACTTGCCCGCAGACTACGTTATAGCTCTAAGGCTTAGCTAATATAGCTAAAAGCTAGCCCTAGGCTAGGGGGGGTCAGCTAATATGGCTAAAAGCTGGCCCCGGGCTAGGGGGGGTTGGCTAATATAGCGGAAAGCTAGCCCTAGGCCCTAAAAACACTTTTAGCGAAACCAAATTTCCTACACCACTTCCCGTTTTCCTAACGTATATATATTTAGTATTTCTATACTATTACTTATCTATTATCTAGTATATCCTTATAGGGTATTTCTAATTCTTTTCTTTTGGATTTTTGTGTATCTTATATATGTTATCTATATACGCAACCTATAATAACGTATAGTATACTAGGTGCTTTAGGTTAACTCTTAGCTCGTCTTTATTCTTAAGTTTAAACCTTTATTATACTAATCTAAACGTTATAACTTTATTTATAAGTACTAAGATACGTCTTTTACTTCTCTAGTCCTCTAAACGTTCCTCTAGATCCTTTAATATTATAATTAAAGCTCCTTTAATATAAGTTATAGCCTTTTCTATAATTAGGTAGTCTTAGATAACTTTTTTGTCCAATTATATATAGAAATCTTCCTACTTATTATTATATTGCTGCCTATACCACTTTTAGTATAGCTGCTAGAGTGTATATAGCTTATCCGTAAGGAAGTATCTTTTTATTATAACGGAACCTTATAGCAGGAACTACGGTGGATTCGTTAATGGGCTAGGTGTATAGGTATCGCGAAGTTAACAACGTAATAACAACTAGTGGAGTGGTTGCCCAATAAATTAACTCTAATTATATTCTAAGAATTACTATAAGGAAGGAATTATCTAGGTAGGGACCGAGGGTCCTTAAATACACAACCGTACTTCTATAAAATCCTTCTTATACGTAATGTACGTGTTATACATAAAGTACGTAAGTTCCTCTTATTCCTCTCGTTTAATATATAGCACGTTATATAACCTTAGTTACTATTCCTCGTTATATAGCTCCACGGGTTCTATCCTAGACCGTGCTTATATTAACCAACTAGCTTCCTCTAACTCTTCTCTAAGTAGTCGTAATATTATACTTAAAGCGTTTGTAACACTATCTCCCTCCTTTTTATCTTTGTTCTTAAAGATACCTAGTATCTCTAAGTCGTTTACTAGAGGTATAATATCTATCTAATTAATTTAGTTAATATTATTACTTATTATACCTAAAACTTCTTCTTCTTTATACGCGCAATGTTATGCCCGCACTATTGCTGCTATATTATCGCTTAGTGAAATTATACTATCTCCATATTCTCGTTATACAAAAGAGGGGTTGGTCTATATTACGCTAGCAAGTCCTTTATCTTGGTAACCCTCTTTATATTTAGAGTATACTAGAGTGAACGTTTGGTTGTCTTATAATATTCGTTCTACTTCTAACGCTAAGTATACGTATCTTATAACTCTTAATAGTCTTTAAGTTCCCTAAGTAATTTGTTATAGGGTTTTATATTTAATCCGCCGCTATAAAACTTAATAGTGACCTAGCGTAGGCTCTTACTAAGCTTAAGCGTTCTTATAATACGGAATAGAAAGCCCTAGATATTCAGATCGCGGCGTCTACTCAGCTGCTTCGTCTTAAGAAAGTTCGTAAAAAGGTTTATTTTAAGGAGTAGAAACTTATAGAATAAGGTTTACAGGAACTTGGCGATAAAAGAACGGATTCTCTTCCAATAGAGAAGGAAATAACTCTAAGTAATTTAGCAGTCGCTCTTCCTAGATCCCCCTTAGGTAACTCATTCTTTAGTAATCCTTCTTTATTAATACTGCCTAACCTTTTCTCTTCTGATACTCCTATACCTTTCTTATAGCGTTTTTTAGGTTCTCTAGTAGCTCCTAGGTAGTCTTATTATAGCCTATCTACTTTACTTTATACTATATTTTATTGTCTATATCCTTATAACTAACGATCTTTAAAACTTACTATTTGTCTTCTTCTCGTCCTCTATACGTGTCTGCTTTATAAACCAGTGGCTTAATATTCCCATATACTAGCTCTAGCATTGCGATATACTATATAGGATAGATCTTTATTCTAGCTAGTAGGTTTAACTTAAATATAACTAATAAAATTTTCTATGTAATTTTAAAAGGTCCTAGTCTAATATAGTCCAATTTCTTACTTAGTTATTAACTCTTGAAATTTTTGTGTAGTAGCTATACTTTATCTCCCTCCTTAAGATCTAGTCCCTTAGATCTCTTAACATTGTAATATTTTTTCATTCTTTACTATACTACCTTAGCTATTTCCGTAAGGTGTGCATAAAGATTCATTAACGTCTCCATTCTTTGCTTAGCTGTGCTACTCGTTTTCTTTACTTAACGTAGCAATAATAATGTTCTTAGCTTATACCCATAATTCGCCTTAAATAGTAATATTCCTATTCCTTCTTAGGGTGTTATATTATACGCGAATTATATAACTAGTAATAATAATACCTAATTATTCTATACATAATTAATATAATGCCTTAAATACTGCTTTAGTATCTAATTTAATCTTTCCGTTTAACCGTCTGTCTATAAATAATATACGGTGAAAGTTACTACTTAAACTCCTTACTTCGCTAAGAATACCTCCTAGAATGCTATTATAAATCTTAGATCTCTGTCTAATATAATTTTACTTAGTACTCCATATTTTACAAATACTTCTTTTATATAGATTCTAGCGATATCTTCTGCTGAGATTTCTTCTATGCATACTATAAAGTATCCCCACTTTATTAGCTTGTCCACTATTACTAAAATTGCGTTATAATCTTATCCGGTAATAGGATCTCTTAATTTTAGTAACTTTATAATAAAGTCCTATAATATAACCTCCTATAGTCTCTCTAGTATTTTAATAGGTTATAGCCCTCTATATAGCTTATACCTTATTAGTTTATTCCTTTAGCAATCTAGATATTCTTTTATAACTTATCTTACTAGTCCCCAAATTCCATTAATAATATACTCTTCTTATAGTCTTAACACTAAGCCTATAGCTCCGTTATGTCCTTAAGTTAGTCCCTTATAAAATAACTTAATAAACTCCTTTGCAATAGACCTTAGCACATATATTACTTCTTAGTTTTCGTACTACTCTGCGTCTAAATCCTCTACCTATACTTCTTAGATCTTTTATAACCATTCACTCTCTAGTAATTTATGAGTCTGACTAATTTCTCTTATTACTGCGATTTTCGGATAGTTGTATCTAATCAATCCGTCTATATCTTTTCGCAGTAAAGCCCCTAATGGCTTTTCGTTATTTTATAGTTCAGCCTTTCTACTTAGAGTATCTGCTTGTGTATTATCTATACCCTTAGTATACTAAATCTCGAAATGGTATTCTGTAAGTATCTCTACCCATCTAACTTATCTCCGATTAAGTTCTTTTATTGTTAGGAACCCTATTAGGTTCTTATAATCTATCTTAACTATAAATAGTTTCTCTATACCTTATAAGAATGTTCTCTATTCCTAAAGTGCTATAACTATACCTAATAACTCCTTGTTATAGATGTTATAGTTTAGTTCTAGTAGTATTATCTTCCAACTATAGTATACTACTAGGTGCTATCCATTCTTATATTTCTATAGGAAGCACGCTTCTAGTGCAAAGTCTAATACATCTATTTCGACCACTGTATCTAGTTTTAGTTGGTAGATTTTAAGGATTAGGTCTTAAGTAAACAACTCCTTAACCTCCCTAAATAGTTTCCTCTATTCTTCTCCCCATACCTAAGGTTCTTCTTTCTTTATTAACCTTATAAATGGCTTAATATCCTTTAACCATTAAGCTATAAACCTTCTGCAGTAATTACAAAACCCTAGAAACAACCTTAACTGCGTAACGTTCTCTAGTTCTTACTAATTCACTATAGCCTCAATCTTCTTTAGATCTATACTAAGTTGGCCTAGTTTAATAATAAATCTAATAAAATCTGTCTTCCTAGTAAAGAACTCGTATTTCTTAATTACTACTAGCATCTGTTCTTCGTGTAGTCTCTTTAAGACCCATTTAATGTATTCTCCGTACTCTTCCTCACTTATTAAGTAGATAATAATATTATTAAGGTATACTATAACAAATTCATCCAAATATTCTCTTAATATATTATTAATACATTTCTAAAACATTACTAGTGTATTTATAAGCTTGAATTGTATAACTAATAGTTTATATAGTCCTTCCTTTAACCTAAAGGCTACCTTCTATTCATCGCCTTCCTTAATTCTAATCTAATAGTACGCCTATCTTAGATCTATCTTTATAAAGATTTACGCATTGCTGATCCTATCTTAAATTTCACTAATTAAGGGTAAAGGATACCTATCCTTCCTGGTAATGCTGTTTAACTATCTATAGTTAATGCATAGCCTAAGTTTCCCGTTTTTCTTTAGTACGAACAGTACTGGATATCCCGCTAATAATTACAATGGTCTAATATATCCCTTTTATAAGTTCTCCTAGATAAACTCTTTTAGTACTCTCCCTTCTTCTTCAGTAAGCTTATAGATTAGAAAAAACCTTAGACTTATTCCTAGTTCCAATTCTATCTTATAGTCCTATACTATATACTCTAACAGCTTCTCACTTTCTAGTAACCATAGTTTCTTACTATACTTATAGTATCTTTTTAGTATATAGCTCAGTCCTTTTTCTATTTCTTTATAGGTCGCCCCTACTTAGTACTATACCATCTTAGCTTATTATCGCATTTTATAGCATTAAGTATCTCTAATATCGACCTAACCTATAACCCAATCAATCTTTAGATTGTATTCCTATAACTAAGGCATTTTTAGTACTGCCTCATCATTCCCTAATAGTAATATGTCAAAAGACATCTCAATTTATCTCCCTTTAATGGTTATTTAAATTGGTCCTATTTTAAGATTAATAATACCTCCTCTATAGGCTATCGGATCTCCTAAAATTATAACTAGTAGATAAGAGTACTCCTTCTATCTATGTAGTAGCCCTATCCTTTTAACTACTGCTAGCGAGATATAGTTTCTTATTACTCTACTATCTACTAGCGCTTCAAACTGCTAATCTTACCATTTAACTTATAAATTTAGGTATTGTCCTTAAATTCCTTTAAGGGTCTAAGGCTCTACTACTAGCTCCCTCTAGTTCTATAGGCCTCTACTTTTCCTAACTATTAGCTATTTAATCCTTATACACTTAGCCCCTCTTTTAGCCAATACCTAGTCCGCTTTTTATCTTTAATGTGCCATAGACAGGTATTCTCTAAACATTCCCACTATTGTTATCCATCTAGGCATTCTTCCGTAAGGAATCTTCCTAGTTAAAGTATTAAATTTCCTTCCTCTTAGACTTCTGCTGGATGCCAGCCGTATATATACTTAGCATTCCTATACTATTATTTATCTATTATCTAGTATATCCTTATAGAGTATTTCCAATTCTTTTCTTTTAGGTTTTTGTACATTTTGTATATATTATCTATACATACAATCCATAATAGCGTATAGTGTGCTAGGTGCTTTAGGTTAACTCTTAACTTATCTTCATTCTTAAGTTTAAACCTCTGTCACACTAATCTAAACATTACGACTTTATTTATAGGTACTAAGATGCGTCTCTCGCTTCTTTAGTCCTTTAATTATTCCTCTAGATCCTTTAATGTTATAATTAAGGCTCCCTTAATATAATTTATCGCTTTTTCCGTAATTAGGTGGTCTTAGATAACTTTTTCGTCTAACTATATATAGAAATCTTCCCACTCGTCATTGTGCCTCTACTTATACTACCTTTAGTATAGCTACGGGAGTATATACAGCTTATCCGTAAGAAAGTATCTTCTTATTACTACATCGTAATAGCCCTTTATATATCGTTCTTTAAACCTAGTAGGAATCCCTAAATCCTCTTTATTTTCTAGTTTAGTAAGCCACTTAGCTCTTAGTATGCCTATTCTTAGCCTATTAGTAATTCTTTATATAGGTACTCTGTCCCTAATACAACCTAGTATACTAGATCTTATATCTAGTTTCTTTTCTTACTATACGAGGATTCTTACTCTGAATTCGTCTATAGTTTTCTATAGTTTACGTCTTATAATCAGATCCTTAAAGTCTTCTTACTTCTTAATTACTATATTAACTTTTCGATCTTTAGTCTAAACACTATATTCTACTAGTAAGTCCTCTAGGTCTATATATCTATCTCCTAGTCTAACTGCTATTTATACCATAGATTCTCTAATCTATAATAAAGTCTCTTACTTCTTTCTTATAGGTGTCCTTATTTGTACTCCAAATTCTTAATCCCTTAGATTCTTTAATCCTAAGCTTGCTTCTTTCTTAAGCTATATCCCTGCCTTAGTCCAACTAGGCTTTACGGGTGTTCTTATCTTATCTTAAGAGTCTTAAATCTCACTTATCTCGTCTTAAGAATCTTATACCTTTAGGAAACTTCGTCCTAAGCTCATTCGTATATTACTAAACTAAGCTATTGCTCTACTCTATTAGTTATCATCCATTATAGGTCCTTAAGCTTACCTCATCTTATCTTAAGAATCTTAGTCGTCTCTTATCTCGTCTTAAGAATTTTAAGCCTGTGGCTTTTTGCCTTTATTAAGTAGTAAGCTAGCACTAGCAGTTGTCTGCTTACTTAATCGTCTCTAGATATTACTCCTTCCGTCTTATAAAGCAATAGATGCCGTATCTAACGGTGTTATAATACCCGTTACTAAACCTTGCTCTATAGCGGTTTTAGTCTCTACTTCTATTACGTTATTAAGGTTTAGATACCCCTAGTTAGTTCCTTTACTATCTTTGTCACTATTAATTAATAAGTACTCTAACTCCATTATCATTGTTACTAATTGTTATCTGTATATTACTGTAATATCTTAATCTAGCTTGTAGAGTTAATCTTATTCTTCATCTAATTCTTCAGTTCCTTTAAGTCCTCTTAACTCTAGCTCTTATGGCTAATAGCTTGCGCCATACTTAACATCTTTATAAATTTAGCATGCGTTATTATAACAAAACACAAAACTTCTAATTAAACATTCTTTTATTCCTTACAGTATACTATTATCCCTCTATACGTATATATTACATACTACTAGTCTAGTTCCCTTTATTACGTAGTATCTTTAACCATCTTTACAGTTTCTAGCGAAATAACCTTGTTTTCCGCAATTTATATAAGCTCCGTCTTTAAACCATTGCTATTATTATAGAGTCCGCTTAAACGTCTTCTACTATTAAGATCCTTAGTTTAGCCTATACTCCCTAGTCCTATAATCACTTAATCCTTAACCTCTAGGTTTTTATAGTTTCTTACTCCATCTCTTATAGGTTTCTTTAGTACCGCTTAGGTCTATTAGCTCTGCGCCATACTATAGTTTCTAATTTAGCTTTAGTTATTGCGTACTCTACGCCTTATATAACTATAGAACTCTATCCTAGCCTCTCTTAGCCTATTCCCTTTAGAAGATCCTATTATTAATCTTAATCGCTTAATCTATTAATTCCCTTAGGGTGTCCGTATCTTTCATTAGAATAATTACATCCTAGACTTTAGCCTTAAGTCCCTATTTATACTATGCCATAAGCGCCTTATTATTCTATTCAACCTATATAGCAAGTATTTAAAACTGCGTCGTATACTTAATTGCTAAAGTTCGCTATATTAGGTCCTAAAGCTTTCTCTTTATTATAGTTATTACTTCCAGGTCCCTAAACATCTATATTAATCGTTCCGCGAATCCTACCTAGCTAAAAAACACAAATTATACCTCTTAATTAGTAGTAGTTATTCCATTAGTCTATATCTCTGTTAAGTAGGGTTTAAACTATTTAAGTGCCCGTCCCGTTAGGAATAGTCCTATATAGGCTATTTGGTCTATTATCGTGGCTAACTTAGCCCCCTCTTATATAACTTTAAAATATATTTACATAAGAAATCCTTTAAGCTTTAATCTCTCTCCTAAGAATCGTTTAATTAAAGGTAACTTAACCTTTACTACTCCAATTCCATTAAGTCTTTCTTTAAGTATTTAGTTGTTCTCGTTTAACCTATTAACAATTTCCTATAACTACCCAACCGTAACTAGTTGTAAGTCAGTATCTTGCATACTTATATCTCCACTTAACCTTAAAGTAGTTGCTGCCGTTAACGGCGTTATGGTAGCTGCTTTTAGTAGCATATTATTCGACTTCTAAGACCATAACTGTGGTAGTAATTATATAACGGAACCTTATAGTAGGAACTACGGTGGATTCATTAATAGGCTAGGTGTATAGGTATCGCGAAGTTAATAACATAATAATAACTAGTAGAGTAGTTGCCTAATAGATTAACTCCAATTATATTCTAAAAATTACTATAAGAAAGGAATTATCTAGGTAGGGACCGAGGGTCCTTAAATACACAACCGTACTCCTATAAAATCCTTCTTATACGTAATATACGTGTTATACATAAGGTACGTAAGTTCCTCTCATTCCTCTTATTTAATACGTAGCACGTTATATAACCTTGGTTACTATTCCTCGTCATATAGCTCCACGGGTTCTATCCTAGACCATGCTTATATTAACCAACTAGCTTCCTCCAACTCTTCTCTAAGTAGTCATAATATTGTACTTAAAGCGTTTGTAACATTTATTACTATATTATAATAGCCCTTTATATATTGTTTCTTAAACCTAGTTAAAATCCCTAGATCCTCTTTATTTTCTAGTTTAGTAAGCTACTTAGCTCTTAGTATGCCTATTCTTAGCCTATTAGTAGTTCTTTATACTAGCGCTCTATCCCTTATACGTCCTAATATACTAGATCTCTTATCTAGTTTCTATTCTTACTATACAATAATTCTTACTCTAAATTCTTCTATAGTTTTCTTTAGTTTGCGCCTTACGCTTAAATCCTTAAAGTTATCTTACTTCTTAATCTTAGTATTAACTTTTTAATCTTTAGTCTAAACACTATGTTTTACTAGTAAATCCTCTAGGTCTATATATCTATCTCCTAGTTTAGTTACTATTTATATCGCAGATTCTCTAATTTATAAAGAAGCTCCTTGCTTTTTGCCTATAGGTATTCTAATTTATACCCCAAATTCTTAGTCCCTTAGATTCTTTAATCCTAAGCTTACTTCTAACTTAAGCTTAGCTCCAGCCTTAGTCCAACTAGGCTTACTTAGTGTTCTTATCTCGTCTTAAGAGTCTTAAATCTTACTTATCTCGTCTTAAGAATCTTATACCTATAGGAATCTTCGTCCTAAGCTTATTTATATATCTTTAAACTAAGCTACTACCCTACTTTATCGGTTATCGTCCGTTATAGGTCCTTAAGCTTACCTTATCTTATCTTAAGAATCTTAGTTATCTCTTATCTTATCTTAAGAATCTTAAGCCTTTAGCTTCTTGCCTTTATTAAGTGCTAAAGTAGTTTACTATCCTACTTCTCTTACGTCTTGTAAAGTGATAGATATTATATCTAGTGGGGTTTTAATCCCTACTAATGTTCCCTATTCTATAGTGGAATTATTTTTTACCTCTAGTATAATATCTTTAATAGCTATATATTCCTAATAAACCGCTCTTATTACCTTATTATTATAAAATGTTTTACCTATATTAAATTTATTGTCCTTAATATCCAATCTACAAACTAGTTTATTAGTTCCTTTATATTTTATAGGTACTAGCTCCTATAGCTAGTAGCTTACACTATACTTAACGTCTTTATAAATTTGGTATGCATTATTATAATAAAATATAAAACTTTTAATTAAACACTTTTTTATTCCTTATAGCGCACTATTATCCCTCTATACGTATATATCGTCTACCACTAGTCTAGTTCCCTTTATTATATAGTACTTCTAACTATCTTTATAATCCCTTATAAAGTAACCTTATTTTCCGCAATTTATATAAGCTCTATGGCCGTCGAAATCGGACTCTGCACCTGTACGTGGTAACGGCTACGAACCTAGGTCTTCGAAGATCAGATCCAGAGCCAACGCAGAGACGTCGCACAGCGTGCGGACAGGACCTGGTGGTGGTTATGGGCGTTAAGGGCGGTGGTGAAATTTTTTTCGGATGGTGAGATCTTGAAAACCACCACTGTTGGCCCTCTACAGTACGACGACTACTACTGTTCTCCTATCTAGGGCACCTATACAATCCAACATAGATAGACAGTACTCGATAACATCCCCCGACCCCCAATTAAAAGCATTGACGACCTTACATTAATAAATAAGTGAACGCGCGAACGGACGAACGAATGAGCAAATATACGGCCCCTCCTAACCCCTAGGGCGATCGCCCGCGGAGCATACGGTCACTCGCCGTTTTACTGCCGTAATACTGCTAGCAGCCTAGATTGCGACCCACGGTTTTCCTTGTCTTCTTTTAACGGAGTGGTAACCCTTTAAAAGGGCCTAGCTGGGGCCTAGGCATAAAAGATACCCAATATAATATATCCCGCTGCTTGGTATTACGGTAGTTAGAACGGATAAATCCCCCTTACGCCTTTAATGGCTTTAGGGGGGGGGAGGCAAGGCGTATATGGCAATAGTTAATAAGAGATAGCATATAGGGGATGGTTAAGATATGGGAGAGGCAAATATACGGCGATCGATTAGCAAGGCCTAGCTAGGACGTAGTAAACCCTAGCTTTGGATAAGCTAGAGAGGGAAGTAGTAGTTCCTAAGGAGTTTAAAACATCTAAGGAGGAGGACGTGCTATAGGCCCGTAGGGCCACAGCTACGTACAAACATGGCAAATCGGGGTTTTTTATCCTACTAAGGCTGCTCATAGGGTTTTTCCTCCCCCAACTGCAGGGGTTTTCTTCCTGTAAATATATAAGTTTTCCCCCCTATGCGGAGTAGTCTGCGTGGGCCAGTAGGATCCGTATTAGACGTTAATTAAAGAGTTACTACTATATAAGCTCTATCTCTAAACCATTAACTTTACTATAGAGTCCGCCTAAACGTCTTCTGCTACTAAGATCCCTGGTTTAGCCTTTACTCCTTAGTCCTATAATTACTAGATCCTTAACCTTTAGGTTTTTATAGTTTCTTACTCTATCTCTTATAGGCTTCCTTAGTACCACTTAGGTCTATTAGCTCTACGCCATACTATAGTTTTTAACTTAGCTTTAGTTATTGTATACTCTACGCCTTATATAACTATAGAACTCTATCTTAACCTCTCTTAGTCTATTCCCTTTAGTAGATCCTATTATTAATCTTTATTACTTAATCTATTAATTCCCTTAGGGTATCCGCATCTTCTATTAGAATAATTACGTCCTAGACTTTAGCCTTAAGTCCCTATTTATACTATACTATAAGCGCCCTATTATTCCACTTAACTTATATTGCTAGCGTTTAAAACTACGTTATATATTTAATAGCTAAGGTTCGTTACATAATATCTTAAAGCTTTCTTTCCGCCGTGGTTATTGCCTCTAGGTCTCTAAACATCTATATAAGTCACTCTATAAATCTATTCTAGCTTAAGAACATAAACCGTACTTCTTAGTTCGTTATTATTATTCTATTTGCTTATATCTCTATAAGGTAAGGCTTAAACTATTTAAGTACTCTTCCTAATAAGAACAATCCTATATACGCTATTTAATCCGTAGGTGTTGCTAGCTTTACTCCCTCTTACGCAACCTTAAAGTGCATTTACGTAAGGAATCCTTTAAGCTTTAATCTCTCTCCTAAGAATCTTTTAATTAATAGTAACTTAACCTTTACTACTCCTATTTTATTAATCCTTTATTTAAGTGCCGTATTATTTTCTATTAACTAGTTAACTATTTCCTATAGTTATCTAACCGTCATAGGTTGTTATAAGTCAATATCTGCTATACTAGTGTCACCTCCTAACCTTAAAGTAGTTGCCGCCATTAATAGCGTTGTAGTGGCTGCTTTTAGTAGCATGTTGTTTAACTTTTAATACCGTAACTAGGTAGTAATTATATAACGGAACCTTGTAGCAAGTACTACGGTAGGTCCTATTAATAGGCTAGGTGTGTAGGTAATGTATAAAGTCAATAACATAATAACAACTAGTGGAGTAGTTGCCTAACAGATTAACTCCAATTATATTCTAAGAATTACTACAAGGAAAGAACTATCTAGGTAGGGACTAAGGTCCTTTAAATACACGACCGTACTCTTATGAAATCCTTCTTATACGTAATATACGTAAGGTACGTAAGGTATATACATTCCGTTCATTCTCCACGTTCCTTACATAGCATATTATATAACTCATACTACCATTCCTTATTATATGGTTCTACCGGTTCCATCTTGGACCGTGCTTATATTAACCAACTAGCCTCTTCCGACTCTTCTCCAAGTAGTCGTAACATTGTACTTAAAGCGTCCGTAATATAGAGGAAAAGAAGTAAACCAAGTATAAATAGGATTTAGTAGCTAATAGTTAAGAAAAGGAGAGACCTATAGAACTTAAGGGAGCTAGTAGTAGAGCCTTAAACCCTTAAAGGAATTTAAGGACAATATTTAAATTTATAAGTTAATTAGTAAGATTAACAGTTTAAAGTACTAATAGATAGTGGAGTAATACGGAACCATATATTACTAATAGTAGTTAAATAAATAGGGCTACTTTATAGGTAGAATAAGCACCCTTATTTATTAGTTATAATTTTAGAAGATCTAATAGCTTATAAAGGAGGTATTATTAATCTTAAAATAAAACCTATTTAGATAACTATTAAAGGAAGACTAATTAGAATATCTTTTAATATTTTATTATTAGGAAGAGATAAAGTAGTACTAGGGATACCTTAGTTATAGAAATATAATCTAAAGATTAGTTAGGTTATAGATTAGGTTAATATTAGGGATACTTAACGTTATAAGATATAATAGCAAACTAAATTAGTATAGTATTAAGTTAGAGTAATATATAAAGAAACTAAGTAAAGCTTAAGTTATATACTAAAAAGATACTATAAGTATAGTAAAGAGCTATAGAGCCTAGAAAGTAAAAAGCTATTAAAGTATATATTATAGGATTATAAAATAGAGTTAGAACTAGAAATAAATCTAAGGATTTTTTTTAACGTATAAGCTTACTTAAGAGGAGTTAAGAGCACTTAAAGAGTTTATTTAAGAGAATTTATAAAAGGGATATATTAGGCTATTATATTTATTAGTGGGATACTTAGTACTATTTATACCAAAGAAAAATAGAAAGCTTAGGCTATATATTAACCGCAAATAATTAGATAGTATTACTAGAAAGGATAGATATTCTTTACCCTTAGTTAGTAAAATTTAAGATAGAATAGATAATGCGCAAATCTTTATAAAGATAGATCTAAAATAGGTATACCATTAAATTAGGATTAAGGAGGGCAATAAATAAAAAGTAGTCTTTAGATTAAAGGAAGGACTGTATAAACTATTAGTTATATAATTCGGACTTATAAAGGCACTAGTAATATTCTAAAAGTAAATTAATAGCATATTAGAAAAATACCTTAATAAGTTTATTATAGTATACCTTAACGATATTATTATCTACTTAATAACTAAGGAAGAGCGCGGAGAATATATTAAATAGGTCTTAAAGAGACTATAAGAAGAATAGATATTAGTAGCAATTAAGAAATATAAGTTCTTTTTAAGAAAGACCGATTTTATTATACTAGTATAGACCTAAAGAAAATAGAAGCCATAGTAAGTTAGTAAAAACTAGAAAATATTATATAGTTAAGATTATTCCTAGGGTTTTATAACTACTATAGAAGGTTTATAGCACAATAGTTAAACAATATTATACTTTTTACTAGGCTTATAAAAAAGGAGGAATTTTAAGTAGAGGGAAGTAAATAAAAGAAGGTATTGATGGAACTTAAGGAATTATTTACCTAGGAGCCAATCCTTAAAATCTACTAACTATTACTAGAGATAGTGGTTAAAACGGATATATTAGACTTTATACTAGGGGTATACTTACTATAGAAGTATTAGAACGCATAGCGCCTTATAATATACTATAGTTAAAAGATAACACTACTAGAAATAAACTATAACATTTATAATGAGGAGTTATTAGGTATAGTTATAGCACTTAAAAAATAGAGAGCATTCTTATAAGGTTCTAAAAAACTTTTTATAGTTAAAACTAATTATAAAAACCTAATGAGGGTTCTAATAACAAAAGAACTTAATTAAAGGTAGGTTAGATAGGTAGAAATGCTTATAGAATACTATTTTAAGATTTAGTATACTAAGGGAACTAAAGATATAAGAGCAGACGCACTTAGTAAAAAGGCTAGATTATAAAATAATGAAAAACTTTTAGGGGTAATGCTACGCAGAGATAAGGATAGATTAATTAGATATAACTACCCTAAACTAATAGCAACTTAAAATAAAGAATTAGAAAGAATCTATAAGACACTAAAAAGCTTTTAGGTATAAAGGATTCTAAAAGTATAGCTAGAGGATCTATATATAGATATATATAAAACTAAAAAGTATAGTAGAAGATTTTATAGAAGATTTCTATAGGGGAATAACTTAAGGACATAATAGAGCTATAGGCTTAGTATTAAGACTATAAGAGGAATCCATTATTAACGGAATCTAGGGTATAGTAAGAAAAGTTATAAGGGAGTATCTAAATTGCTAAAAATAACAACTAATAAGGTATAAGCTATATAGAGGGTTATAACCTATTAAAATACCAAAGAGACTATAGGGGGTCATATTATAGGACTTTATTATTAAGTTACTAAAATTAAAAGACCCTATTACTGGATAAGATTATAATATAATCCTAGTAATAGTAGATAAGCTAACTAAGTAGGGCTACTTTATAGTATATTTAGAAGAAATATTAGCAAAAGATGTCGCTAGAATCTATATTAAGGAAATGTTTATAAAATATAGAGTACTAAGTAAAATTATATTAAATAGAGATCTAAGATTTATAGCAGCATTTTAGGAGGTATTTTTCGCAGAATAAGGGGTTTATGCAGTAACTTTTACTATATATTACTTATAAACAGACGGTTAGACAAAAAAAATTAAGCTAAATATTAAAGTAGTACCTAAGGCATTATATAAACTATATATAGAATAATTAGGTATTATTACTACTAATTATATAGTTTATATATAATATAATACTATAAGAAGAAATAAGAATATTACTATTTAAGGCGAATTATGGATATAAACTAAGGATATTATTATTGCTATATTAAGTAAAGACAATAAGTAATATAGCTAAGTAAAGAATAGAGATATTAATAAATCTTAATATAGACTTTATTAAAATAGGTAAGGTAGTATAGTAAAAAATAAAAAAGTACTATAATACTAAGAGATCTAAGGGACTAGATCTAAAGGAGAGGGATAAAGTATAGCTACTATATAAAAAATTTAAGAGTTAATAACTAAGTAAGAAGTTAAACTACATTAGACTAGAACTATTTAAGATTATAGCTAAGATTTTAGAAGTTATATATCGACTTAACTTACTAGAAAAGATAGGGATCTATTTTATATAGTATATTATAATACTAAAGCTAGTATATGGAGATATAGAGCTATTAGTATATAAGGTAGACACGTATAGAGGATAAGAAGAAGATAAATAGTAAGTTTTAAAGATTGTTAGTTATAAGGATATTAATAATAAAATATAGTATAACGTTAAGTAAATAGGCTATAATAAAACTACCTAAAAACTACTATAGAAACTAAAAAATGCTATAGGAAAGGTATAGGAGTATTTAAAAAAATAAGTTAGGTAATATTAAAAAAGAGCTAAAGATAAAGGGATTAGTTAAAGGTAATAGAGGAGCTAGAGAATCTAAGGGATCTACTACCGGTATACTAGTTATTCCTACCTCAACTTAATTAGAATCTGTTTTAGCCTTTCTAGCTTTAAGTTTAGCCAAACCTTTCTTAGCAAGCTTTAACTACTTTAAGCGCACCCTTTTATAAACCTTTTTAAGATAGGTTAATAGACTATAAGTAGCTAGTTAGGCGTTAAGGATTTACAAATTTTTATTATAAAGACGTTAGAACTTAAGCTAGGTGTAAGAGTATATTTATTAAATCCCGCTGTGCTTATAACAAGTTCGCAAGCACTCTATATCTTTTTGGCTATATAGTGACGTAAAGGCGGGACACGTTATACTAGGCGTGGTTCTACTTATTATAAAGTAACTCTAGGTTATTATAGGTAGTAAAGAGTTAGTTTTATAACTTCTTAGCAGCGGATTAAATCTAAAACCTCAAAATAAATTAGATAAGACACTAAACACCTATAGAAAATAATAGGGCTTATATACTTAGCATTAGAAATAAATTAAATATTATAGGATAATTACATATTTAATTTTATATACTTAGTGTAGGAGAAAGGGTAGCAACTAAATAGAGCCGTAATTATAATATATACTAACTTTTTCTCTATATAATAAGAGTAGGATAGTATAACTTTATTAAAGAAAAGAATAATAATTACTAACTAATTATAATAGGTATTTAGGAATCTATAGAGCTCTTACTGTACCCGGCCTAAAAAGACTAAAACTAACTAAAAGGACCCTAAAAAACACCTAGAGAATCCCCCTAAAATGTATATATCGCAGGGGAGGTATATATTAAATAATGGTGGTTTATACTCGCATATATCCACTAAACCTACGCCTAGTAATAGCCCTCTATAATAAAAATAGGTAAATACTATACTATAAAGCGGGAAGACCTCTATTAAAAAGGTATCTAATAAAATATAAAGCTTATTGAGCGCATCTAGTATCCGCAATTATAGGGGAGTAACCATTAGCTATAATAAACTAATATAGCTAGTAAAATGGCTCCGCTAGTTTAATAAACCTTAGGCGCCCCTCTAGTAAACCCTTAATTAAATCCTCTAACGGCTAAGCAAAATTAAAAATAAATAAAACCCCTTCTTACCGGCGAGCCACACCTAGGCCGCCATAGCTGTGCCTCTATAGCATAGGGAACCTACCCCCCTTAAGACAATAACTAGGTATATAATTATAATATAACTAAATATAGAAAAGGTAGATGGGCTTAAGGGATAATTAGAATTAGAAGTCCTTATGGAGATTTATAAAGAGGTTTATAACGCTATTATAATCTAATACCTTAAAAGCAGAGACATTAGAGTTACCTTAAAGAACTAATAGGTAAAGGAATAAGCCGTAAGGGTAGAGGATAGGCTAGAAGAACGTATTAGCATAAAAGTACTTTATAAAGATTACTTAGTTAAAGTCCTAGCGGTCCCTTTAAGCCTTAAGGTAGAAAAAGGACGCTAGGCGGATAATATAGCAGCTATATATAAGATAGTAAAACAAACAGAACGCCTTATACTAGGACTTAAGATTACCTAAATTTAATAACTTTAATAGGAAAATGCAAATTAAGTATATAATAAGAATAATAAGAGGATATAAGGATCGCTAGAGACTTACTAGGGAGTCGCTAGTTAAATATATAGCTCCCTTATTGTTAGCACATATACACTAGAAATGTAAAAACTCCTTATTTAAAAGGTATTATTATAAATGGCCTTAGATATAACGTAAGGCTCTATAACTATAGACTCCGCCTAAAATAATACTATCGCTGCATATAATAGGGACACACCTAATCTATATACGCAGTATAGGTATGCTGCGGCCACTATATAGGCCCCTATAATATAAAACACTACTTAAATTAAGACTAAATAAAATATGTAAACTGCTACTAAAGCATATATAAGGCGTAGGAGAGAGAAAACTGCATTAAATATAGGAGACGGAAGGCAAGGGCCTAATGGCTGCGGGAATAACTACACACTAGGTTATATAAATAGAAATAATAGGCAATAATCTAGGGGGATGCAGGTGCCTTTCTAGCGTTTCCTACCTTTAATACTAGGGGGCTAGGCTAGCTATCCTAAGCCTTAACGGGCTAGAAGTAACGCTACGCGATATTACTAGACTAAATAGGGATATAAGGGTTATAGAGGATATAAGGGAGAGAACGCCCATAGGAAGACCCCTATAGATAGCGACAGTAAGCTTAAAACTAGAATAATTAAGAATTAGACTTAACGCAGTAAATATAACATTTATAGCCAACCTATAAAGGGTATATAGCTAACTAGTAAAAACAGGGAAAGAACTAGAGATAATAATAGATTTAGATATAGAAGTGCTAGTAAAAATATAAGATATAGGAATAGAAAGCTCTATATAAAATAAGTAGTAATTAGGGTGCAGATATAAAAGATAAAAGTTCTAAATATTTTAGAGAAAGTAAAAATAGAAGAAGTAAGGAATAAATGAAAGACGAAGGTCCCTCGCTAGGGGTCCGCTACCTATTTATTATTATAACTACGGCAATATAAACCACCATCTTATAAGGCCCCTACTAGATGGTTTAAACCTAGAGAAATACTACATCCTTATTATACAAGAGCTGTATTACAATATCTATATATAATTAACATACTACCCCTAAGAATCCCAGCTTCTATATAAACTAAAAGCAGCTATATATATATACTTCATAATTAGCAAGGCTATTAGCCTATCCTTATAGTTATAGCAGGCAGTTAACTTAGATATTATAGTAATAATAATTTAAATATATAGGGGACCAGTATAAATTATTAATATATATAACCTTAGGGTTAAGGGGGTCCTATAAATAGAAAATATTATATCGGTAATAAGTTTACTAGAAACTAAATATATAGAGTCTATTTTATTAAGAGATATAAACCTCTACTACCCATAGTAGGGGGGCATCTATATTACTACTAAACAATAGGTAGAGTGCCTACTAAGAGCTATAGATATCTAGGGCCCTAAGCTAGCCACCCCTTAAGAGCAATTATATAGTAATAAGGTACCGCTAGAAGTATAATTAACCTTATATTTATAAACGAAGGCCTATATTAGAGACTTAAAAGGTATAACCCTAAAAAAGAATAGGTACTCGCCTTAAACTATATCTCTATTTAAATATAGTGTCACGGAGTGAGTATAAGCGACGATAATATATAGCAAGGTAGATATTATTAAGCTATATATATAAACTGTGTAAGGAGGTCAAGACGTTGCGTAAGGAAAGAAGGTAAGAAAATGGGAGGAAAGGGTATATATCGTTAACTCAGTTGCTTAGTCAACACATATATGGGGCAGAATAGGATTCAGGCAGCGGTCCTGGCAGAACTTGGCAGAATTTGGTGGACTTGGCAGAATATAGCAGAATGTGGCAGATTGCCGTAGATTGCCGTTAGATTGCCGTTAGATTGCCATCTTATAGTTGGTCTCTTATTGCTAAGTTGGTGGAAACAGGTGGACGTATGTAAGGTATTACGGGAGTATCCCATAACAGTACCCCCCCCTTAAACTCAAGCTTCTGCGAGATAGGGTTATGGTAGTTCTGGGTAAAGTTTATAAAAGTCTTCTATAGTTTATATAAGTCCTATAGAGTCAACGGGTTCCCATAAGGGCTCAGTATAGCCTCTCCACTTTATAAGATACATATATTGGCATTTCCGTTTATCGTACTTAATATTATTAATTCTTTTAATAAAGTACTCATCCTTACCGTCCACCTTAACTAGTAGGGGAGGGTCCTATATCTATCTAGGTAGGGCGTTTAATACGGGAGTAGTAGGGCGGAGGACTAACGTATAGAATACGGGGTGGATTTTAACCGTATTAGGGAGCTTCAGTTAATAGGCATAAGGAGAGATAACCTTTTTAACCTTATAAGGGCCAGCGTTCTTCCAATTAAGTTTCTTAGTAGGTTGTTTTATATTCAGATTTCTTATATCTAACCAGACAAAGTCACCAGTTTAGTAAGCCGGTACTAGGGTTTATTTCTTATTCGCTACGGCTTTATAGATAGCTTAAGCCTATATTATCTTATTAGTAAGGAACTGTTGTAGTTCCTCCATCTTCTCTATAAATTTATTTACTTCTATAACTTATAAGGCGTAATAAGCGGGGCAAGGAACATTACTAAAGGGTTTAAAACCTATTTGTGGATGCTAGCCGTAATTAGCTAGGAATAGGGAGACTTTTATAGTTTCTAAGACGGAGTTATTTATAGTAAACTCGGCGAATGCGAGCCAGTTAATCCAGTTATCCTATAAATATAACGTATATATCCAAATATACTATTCCATTATAGCATTTACGCATTCTATTTAACTATCCATTTCTAGGTAATACGCGGTAAATAATAGTGCTTTAATGCGGAGTTAAGTAGTTAGTTCTTTCTAAAATATAGAGATAAACTATCTACCTCTATTAGAGATAATCGTTTTAGGGAGTCCATAGAGTTTCTATATGTAATCTAGGAATAGTTAGGCAACAACAGGCGTTAATATATTAGGGCAGGCGATTAAGTGTCTTATCTTAGATAGTCTGTCTATAACTACTATAATATTTACATAACCTCTACTCTTAGGGAGGTTAACAACGAAGTCAATTAAGATATCCTTCTATCTTCGGTCTAAAACAGGCAGCGGCTTTAAAAGGCCGTTATACGTCTCATGCGAGGCTTTAGCTCGTCAGTAGGTATAGTAGCTAGAGACGTACCTTTGTGTCGTGTTATACATATTCGGCCAATAATACTCCCGTTAGAGTAGTTCTAGGGTCTTTCCTTAGCCCGGGTGGCCAGCGACAGGTAGATTATATACGTGTTTAAGGAGTTTAAGCTTAAGCTTATCATAATTAGGAACAACTAGACGGTTCCGGTAATATAAGCAGTTTCCACAGGCTTTATATTTACTTAGAGAAATCTTTTTAGAGCGTCTAATACCATCTTACATTAGCTTAAGCGTCTCTTAGATAAACTCGTTATTTGGATATTTATCAACTATAATCTATTCAATTAATTGATTAGTTATTTTAAGGACGTGTACCGTAAGATCTTTAGTAGGAGGGTTAAATAGTTTAGGGCGAAGTAGGGTCTAATTTCGGTAAGAGCGCGCTTCTTCTAGGGCTGGCGCGTCTTGCGAGCGTCGGGTTAGGGCATTAGGCTTCTAGCCTTGGACGCCTAGGTAGTATATAATTAAGAATTAAAAACAAGACAGATATTCTAACTAGCGGGCCTAATGATGACTTAGCTGTTTTATAGTCGTGAAGTACTATAGGTTCTTATAGTTGCTAAGGACCTTAATTAGAAATCCAGCGCCTTCTAGTTTAGGTCGCCATTGTTTAAAATATCTAATAATAGCTAACAATTCCTTATTATAGATCTCGTAGTTACATTCGGCTAGGCTTAGTCGTTTTAAAAAGTATGCTATAGGGTATAATACTCCATCCTCGTTATATTAAGACAGGATGCCTCTAGTAACGTAGTCGGATAAGTTAGCTTTTATAACACTCATTTGGTTTAGGTTGAAGTGTTAGAGTATAGGCGCAGTAGTAAATATAACCTTTAGATAGGCAAAGGCCTTCTTACATTCCTTATCAAAGACAAAGACTTTATCCTTTTGGGTTAGAGCTATGAGGGGTAAAACTAGGGCGGAGAAGTTATTAATAAACTATTAGTAGAAATTAGCAAATCCTATAAAGGCTCTTACGTCCTTAACGTTCTTAGGTTCTTGCCAGTTTATAATTACTTTAACTTTCTTTAGGTCTATTTATATACCGTTTATAGAAATAAGGAGTCTAAGGTATAGGACTTCCGTTTTATAGAACTCGCATTTATCTATATCCAATTATAGACCAGCTCCGTATAGGGCTTATAAAATAAGGTTAACATGTTTCCAATATTTAGTTAGGTTATTACTATATATTAAGATATTATCGATATAAGCAGTACAGAAGATATCTAGGTAGGGGCGTAGGGTGTTATTTATATAATATTAAAACAAGCTCAGAGTATTTGCGAGGCTAAATGGCGTTATTAGGTATTCGAATAGTCCATACCAAGTACGAAATGCAGTAAGCTATTTATCTCCTTTTGCTATACAGAGGCGGTTAAATGCAGAGATAATATTAAGCTTTGTATAGTAGCGAGCCTTACTTAGTCGGTTTAGTGTCTCCTATATTAATAAGATCGGATATCGGTTCTTAATAGTGACGGCGTTAAGAGCTTAGTAGTCTATATAGAAGCGCAGACCGCCGCCGGGTTTCTTGATAAAGATCACTGGTGCGGCTATAGGCGATAAGCTTGCTCTAATAAATCCTTTACTTAAGTTCTTATCTAAATACTTTTATAATACTTAGAGTTCGTTTTAGGATATCCTATATAAGGGTCTAAATCTAGGCTGCTTTCCTTCTTTAAGTATAATCTTATAGTCATACAATCGGTATTCCGGTAGCTTATTAGCTTCCTTCTATAAGAATGCCTTTAGGCGGTTATAGTACTCTACTAGTACCTTTGTAGTAGGGTTAGTATGCTTCTTCAGTGCTAAGGCCTTCTTAATATTAGCCATAGTGACAGTAAAGATTATATATTTAGGTTTCTTAGCAAGTTACACTAACGGAGTAGCTCTAATTATGCGGATATCTAGGGTACCAAGCTCGTTTGGCTCGTCCGTAGTTTCTTATTTAGGTTTAGGTTTAGTATTAGGTACGGAGTTAGTATTAGATTTGGGTTCGGGTTCTTTAAGTATTCTTTTTATTATAGGATACCAGTCCTTCTGGTAGTTTCATATACTAAGCTTAAGTTTTTATTTAGTTTAGGGCGGTATAGTGCTTAGTAATAACTTATAGAGCTCAATAGAATTTTTAGATCCTTAGTAGGTGTCGGTAGAATTCTCATATTGGTAGAATTTAGTGGAATTCTTATACTAGTGGAATCTGGTGGATTCCTTAGGCGTAGAGTGGACATTAGTAGAAATCTTACATTAGTGGAATCTGGTAGAATCTTCAGATTTCGGTTCTAGGTCTAAGTAGTAAGTTATAAAGCACTTCTGCTTACAACGGGAGGCGGTAAATAAAAGCTTAAGGTTGTCCTAATCAATAGTCACCTTATATAGCTTCATCCAGGGTTATTTAAGGATCACTAAGTGACCTAGGGTGGTAACGAAAAGCTTAATTAGTTCTTCGTAGTTTAGGTATTAAAGTCTTAGGGTTACCACGTAGGTAATACGGCCTAAGACGGTGCGTTTGCTATTAAATCCAAATACGTTAATATACCAGTCGAGGGGGGTTAGGGTAAAACCATTATCTTATATAAAGATCTTATTAATAAATCCTATACCGCTAGCTCCTGTATTAATTAGGATTTAAGCATTAGCTTATTAACTATTCTGCTAAAGATAACAGTTAATAGTTATACTACGGTCCTAAGAGTCGGAGTTCATAACGTTAAATGCGTTTAATGAGATCCTGTGGCAGAGCCGTCCCGGAGAGCGACTTAGCTCTAGGACCTTCCTTTTAGAGGCAATTAGGGTAGGGTTCTTATAGGACATCGGTTAGAGCTTCGTCCTCACGAATAGTACTTACTAATTATTAAGCTGGAGCCAGATAAAGATCGGGGACAGTAGCTAGAGGATCGGGGCGGTGGGCTGCTAGCGTTAGCTATTTATAGGTCTTTTTAAAAAGGGGCGGAGTAGTAGTTAGAGAGGTAGGAGTTACTTCTATATTTAAAGTAGAGGCCTAGCTTAATACGTTGTTCTTATTTAGAGGACCCTAGTAGGGCATATCCTAGGGTCCTAGTATTAATATCCATGGCGTCGGGGTACTTAAGCTAAGATGGCTTAGTGGACGTTTATAGGGTTGCCATATTATATTAGGGGGTGGGCTTCGGTGTTAGGCGTAGTATATTATTATACCGTTTATTAATAACGTTTGCGCAGGCATCGAGGGCTCCCAGTAGGTCTACGCCTATTAGGGAGGTTTTTAGTTTAAGGCTTAGGGATTTAATAAGGCTGTTAATTAGTGCGGAGTCGTTCCATCCTGTTTCCTTTACGTAATGGTTAAATTTAGAGAAGTATACTGGGAAACTTTTCGTTCCTTAAGTTATATAGTTTATCTTTCTTT
>Ga0307515_10005863_pt1 | contig 24789 bp, 22 predicted proteins | sample 17_EM_MG_FD_194513 | JGI IMG/M metagenome (GOLD analysis project Ga0307515, IMG submission 194513) | Populus trichocarpa ectomycorrhiza microbial communities from riparian zone in the Pacific Northwest, United States - 17_EM | ecosystem: Host-associated > Plants > Roots > Unclassified | place... | reverse complement strand
TCATAATAACAATAATACATGAGAAGAAAAATATTTTTGTTTTCTTCAATCCCCAATCTTTCTTATTATAAAATAGTCCACTGACTCCACTCATTACTCGACACATACTGTAATTATACCAGTCAATTAATTATCATAATACATTATATCTTGTCGTCTTAGTACTAATTAAGCTCTTAATTTTACTAACAGTAGATGAAACAGTGATATTCAGCAGGGTGGTCCTCAGAGGTCAACCTATAGGCAGGAAAGAAATGGTCATATTCCCAGGAACTGTTTGTCTGGCGCGCACTCGATCAAGAACACTGACCCATCTCTCTTTAAGATCTTCAAAACATATGCGTGAATCTGCAACAGAGCTATCATTGAAAAAGGCAGCAAGGCGTACAGGAATGATGCTCACCCAACATCCACACCCTGTTTTCGATCGAAAAGAGTAAGACAAGGGCCTCATTTCCCTCGTGGCATTTCAAGACCACCAAACGGTCCTCCCTCCCTTCCTCGCCTACGAAGGAAAAATATCTCTAAGCTCCTGCTCTCTGTTATTCGATCCTCAAGACTTTTTTTTTTTTTTTTTTTATAACTGGAATATCTAGACCAGCTTTTGGATACCCTAACTAAATCCTCATACTCTCGCGCCAGTGCCTGCAGAGATTTCCCACACAAAAAACAAGGCAAATCACTAGTTTTTTACATTAAAAAACATGATCTCAAGAAAATATAGCCAATAAAATTCAAATCTAAACCTAAAAGAAACATTCCTTTTAAACTAAGAACTTTACCAATATGCTAGCCAGATTTCTTCCTCGAGACTCTCTCAAGTAAACTTTATTTTACCTTAACTTGTTTGGAAGTGTAGTTATTATTGTTTTTTAAAATGCTTTTTATATATGAATATATTAAAATAATATATTTTTTTATTTTTTTAAAATTATATTTGATATCAGCGCATCAAAATGATCTAAAAAAACTAAAAAATATTAATTTGAATTAGAGAAAAAAATAAAATAAAAATTAAATTTTTTTAAAACACAAAAACAAACAGGAAAAACATTTCAACTCGCAAGTACCGATCCAAATATATTTCAATGAGTGAGATATATTTAATAAGTTATAAATATAATATAAATAATGTAAAATCCGATCAAACTCGATTCCATGTATATATTAGTTTTATGAATAATTACCATTTGAATACCATAAAATATTCCCTTTCCGTACGTCCTCGTCTCTCTATTTTGAATACTTTTTTTAACAGAAAACAGAAAGTAAATTCTTGAGTTTTTTTCATCCAATTAATTTATATCTTGGGTCATACATACAGTGCGGCTATGATATCAATACTTTTCTTGATTTCCAATGAATTTCTATTTATAGAAATAATAGCACAAAGAAATGTATTGATAATTAATATTTTGAAAGCTAATATCCCGAATAAGACACGCATTAATATATATTTAAAAACTTGAAAAGCAAGTTAATTATTATTATTATTAATTTAATTTGACCATAGATGAAGCTTAAATAATTGGAAGTTCCCTTTTCTTTTTGGAACTTCCAAGGTTTCACTGTTCAGATAAGGAAAGAAAATCCAGATGTTGCTCGCGTAGATCTTTTGCTAATCTTATGACGTGGTATTAGGTAATTGACCAATAATAATAAAATTGTTAAAAATCAAAAGCCAAAATCTCCTACGTGTCATTCATCCGTCGCTCCCTTTAGATCCGCGGTCCATTCACAAACCAAAAAATAAAAACCAAAATAAAATAAAATAAAATCTCTCTCTCTAGTCATGTACCACGCTTTATCTCTCTAATTCACTCATAGTTTCATTTTTTTCTCTCTCTAAAAAATTTCCATGGACACTAATTATAAATTCTGATATCATTCTCTTCTTTGATCTCTCCCCACCCCCCCAATCTTCTCTTCTTCAACAAATCTCTCTTTGCACCTCACATTTTCCATTCCTTAAAAAGGAATAGGATTTTTTTGGTTTGGTTTCTCTCTCACTTTCACAAAACAGAACCCAAACGTAAGACAATAAAAAAAACAACACTATACATTTAGCTTCTCAGGTACGTTTCCGTCAACAATATTAATCCTTGCTTTTCTCAATCTGATTAATTTTCGTGCCTTTTTTAAAAAGATTTGATGACTCTATCGATCGAAATCCAGTTTTAGGGCATATATTTTTATTCTTGGTATGAATTTCTGAGTGAATTTAGGGTTTGTATTTGTATTTTTGGGGTTTGGTTATTTTTTGTTAATGTTTTAGGATTGTGTAGTTATGCGTGATTGGTGGATTTAGAGAAGGGTTGTTGTTGTGAAGGGGGGGTGTGAATTTTGATAGTGGAGGTTGTGAGGTGCAGGGGGTAGGAGGGGTTGTGTGAGGATGACGGATTTTCAACCATTGCAACAAAAGCCTGAATCAACGGATGATGCCCGGATGGAATTTGAGAGGGGGTTGGAGGAATTGATGCGTGGGCATTTGGATGATTGTATGCCATTTGCTTCGTGTAGTTCTAATAGGAACGTGGATGAGGAGGATGATGAAGGGGATCAGCTTGTGCGAAGGAGACGTAGGTCTGAACTTGAGGGTGATGATTTGGCTGAGTCATCAGCTGTGAGGCGGCGCCACTCTCGTATTTTGAGTAGGTGGGCTGCTCGCCAGGCGCAGGAGATGATGACGCCTATGGAGAGGAGGAGTCGTGAGTCAGAGTTGATGGCACTTGCAGGTTTGCACACGGTTTCCATGCTTGATTCCTCATTTTTGAGGGAGTCACAGTCGCCTACTGCAAGAAGGCAGGGCGCAGTGGAAAGGCCGAGTACTCAGGCGTCTGCAATTTTGCAAATGTGGCGGGAGTTGGAGGATGAGCATTTGTTGAATAGAAGGGAGAGATTGAGGCAGCGAAGGAATGCCGAGTCTAATACAAACATGTCGGTTTCAAATGCATCAGAGAGTCGGGGGAGTGAGAATCAGGGAAGTTTGGAGGATGCAAGTGAGAGTGAAAATGACTTTGGACCTTGGTCACATGACCATATGGTGTCACAGAATGAGCGTGGGGATAATGAGTCTAGCAGGGAGCAATCTCCGGATATTGGAGAAGTTGAGAGGAGCGTGAGGCAGATTGCTCGGGGATGGATGGAGAGTGGCATTAGTGACCGTGCTTCTAATGTATCCCAAAGGAATGGTAGTCCCAGAGCAGAATGGCTTGGTGAAACAGAGAGGGAAAGAGTTAGAATTGTCAGGGAGTGGGTGCAGATGGCAAGTCAGCAGCGAGGAGCTCGTGCTAGCCGGAGGGAAGATCAAGCTGCTGGACACAATGCACAAGTTGACCAAGCTCGTGATGGGTCAGTTGCTGACCATGATGAAGGGCAACCGGAACATATTCATAGGGACATGCTGAGGTTGCGTGGAAGACAAGCGATTCTTGACTTGCTTGTCAGGATTGAGAGAGAAAGACAGAGAGAACTTGAGGGACTATTGGAGCATCGGGCTGTCTCGGATTTCGCTCACCGCAATCGCATTCAGGTCAGTTTTTTGTCGTAATTGGATTTTGTTGGTATCATTTCTTAGTAATTTAACCTAACTTGTTGTTCAGTGTAGGTTTAAAGATACAATCACTATAAGTTTGGGAAGCTTGTCTTAAAATAATTTAATCGTTTACAATTTCATTGGTTTAATTTATTCCAATGGTATATGCAAAGACATTAGAAAGCAAGGTTATATAAATTTATGATTAATTTAAACATACTGGGATTTCTATATCATATATACCCATCCTCAAGGCTAATATCTGCCATGTTTGATTGAGTTAAATTTAGTTAAGACATAATGTTTCTTGTGGAAACTCTATTAGCTAATCATAACAACACTCTGACAATCTACTTATATATGATGATTGGAAATTCTCTCTTCTAGTCCGTTGTTGCGATTCCTTGATTGCTCACTCTTAAATCTTTTCCAGTCATTACTAAGAGGTAGATTCTTGCGAAATGAAAGACCGGTTGAGGAGGAGAGACCGCCTTCTATGGCTGCTAGTGAACTAGTCCAATTAAGGCAGCGGCACACTGTTTCTGGCTTAAGGTATGTGTTTTCCTCTATTCCTGCTCCAATCCGTAGAAGACTATTGAGAATGTTCATCTGATTGTTCAAAAACTTCAACAGTGGTGCTCTCGAGGATACTGTTTTCTTTATCTTCCTTCTAAGCTGCACATTGTTTAGATGTATTAGGATACATATTTTGTTATAGATGTATTAGGATCATCCTATCAAGGAAACATATGGAACACAACTTTCACTTCTCAGAGCGATTCAGACAAATTTGTTATGGAGATGTTCCCCGTTCCTCTGAGGTGTTTGTATGTAATCCAGTGATTATTCGGCTGTTGATTGCTGATAAGATAAGGAAATTCATGGGTGAAAATGGGAATTTTAATGCTGCCAAATTCAATTTATTAAAAAAATAAGTTTTCCAGGCTTTCCAGTCATAGATGAGAGGATGGGGATGGTGTGTGCACTTGGTGGTTTGGCAAATTCATTGTCTTTCTGTGCATGTTATAGTTGGAAAAGATGATATTGTCCATACATCATTATGGTAGTTTTGCTTGGGGCATTGGATGGCGCATTTTGACTTTTATATTGGTGATATCAATGGTAAGATAAGAGTGGATTTATATACATAAATGCACAATTAAGTTTTGTGTTTATGTGTGTTTGGGGTAGTGGGTTAAAAAGATTAAATCAGGAATTGTAGAAAACAAAATTAAATCAGGAACCATGCATTGGAAGGCAGTCGGCCTCTAGACAGCAAGTGATGGACTATTGGGTGTGAAAAGATCTTAAGTTTCTGATTTGTATTGTTAACCTAACTGAGACAAATACTGTGTGTGAAGGGTAGATGCTGAAGCTCCAATGTTTGAAATATAATCTATTTGTACACATGGGTGCCAATATTTTATTATAAGCTGCTTCAGATGCAGATATCAGTTATTTATCAATTCCAAAACCACTTTAACAAAATTAACAGTTTCAAGAATATGTTACATCCTTTAGTAACTGATGCAGAGTTTTGAATCCCAATTTCATATCATTGGAAGAAAGAATACTGGACACCACCTTTCTTCCCTGTTTCCTACAAATAGATGGAACTTGCCATGGAGAAATCTGCAATAATGAAAGCAAACCATATCTTGCCTGCAAACAAGACCCTGGCATTTTCTTCCTTCTTTATGCATCCACCTTCTGACTTGGCCTTCTTCTTGTGGAGCAATGTTACATCCTCTTAAAAATTGAGTTGTTGCCTTTTGGCTTGTTTGCACTTGATTAATGTGTTGCTGCTATTGCAGTTACTGAACAATGAAAAAAGAAATGGTTTCAGTTGACTGTCCTAATGGCATTCATCTTCTCTCTTTCAGGGAAGGGTTTAGGTCCAGGTTGGAAAATATTGTTCGTGGTCAAGTAAGCAGCCATTCTGATACCACACCTAATACTAACATCAATGATTCTGGAAATGATCGGACTCAAACAAACACTCATCAGGACATACAACATGAGGAGAATGATCAACCACAGCCTAGGAGTCAAGAAAGTGACTTGCGTCGTTTGCCTGATCAAACAAACAGCTCGGGGGGCAACAATGCTACTGATAACATGAACCGGCAAGAAACTGCTAATCAAGGAGAAGGTTGGCAGGAGCAAGTAACCAATGACGAGAGAGGAAACTGGCAACAGTCTGGCTACAGTCAGTTGGATGAATGGAGAGGTAGTAATGCGGAACCTATGGATGGAAATTGGCAAGAGAACTCAGTGAATGAATGGTCACGGGAAACACCTGGAAATGTGCCTGGTGAACAAGGTCGACCACAAGGAGCCCAGGAACTTTGGCGTGAGGATGGCTCTAGTGAAACTGTTGAAAATTGGACAGTGGGGTCTTCTGATCCTCCAAGAACTCGCCGTGCTGTTCCAATGAGAAGATTCAATAGATTTCACCCTCCTGATGATGAGAATGTGTATAGTATGGAGCTTAGGGAACTATTGAGCAGGTAATTGATCTGTTGTCGAATGCCTTTTATGTGTTGAAAGTCATAAGAATTCACTTTGATCATTCAATGGAATTTACCTTTTGTGTTTTAGGAGAAGTGTTTCTAATCTTCTTCGTAGCGGTTTCCGTGAAAGCCTCGACCAATTAATACAGTCATACGTGGAGAGGCAAGGTCGCTCTCCCATTGACTGGGATTTGCACAGAAACTTGCCAACACCAACTCCCACATCACCAGAACGGGATGAGGAGCAGCAAAGAGATGAACAAAATGAGGGTCAACGCGATGCTGTAAACAGACCTTCACTCGTCTTGCCATCTCCACCTGTGCCTCCACCTCAGCCACTGTGGCACCAGGATTTGCATCACACTAGCTGGTCTCGTCATAGCATGCATCGATCAGAACTAGTGAGTCATCTTTATCCTCTGCAGATATTGAAACAATGTGTATATTATTACCAGATTGATAGTGTTCATTTTTCTTCTTCTGTCAATTGATTATGTTGGGCATTTTGTCTAATTCTCTATAATAAAGGGCATACAAAAATCTGCTCTCTGGCTTGTTCTGAAAACCAAGATTGGTTCATTTTTTATGATTAAAGAGTTTGGGGTACAAAATCATTGCCATATATTTTCAGCTGAGATGCATTAAGATTCAGTAGAATGTATTTCTTTGTTGTAACTTCTGTTTCCGGTGTCTGTAGTACTATAAATCTGCCAGTTTTTACACATGCTTGCTTTCAGTACTTTGTGCTATTTCTTCTAGTGCAAGTTTTATCTGAACGTGGATGCTGATACTGATGAGCAGGAGTGGGAGACAATTAATGATTTAAGAGCAGACATGGGAAGACTTCAGCAAGGAATGAGCCACATGCAGAGGATGTTGGAAGCCTGCATGGACATGCAGCTTGAGTTGCAACGCTCGGTCAGACAGGAAGTCTCTGCTGCTCTGAATAGATCAGCTGGTGAAAAAGGTTTTGTTGGCTTTCAACATTTTCGTTGCAAGGTTGTTGATCATTTACCCTATCTTTGATTGTTGACTTGAAAGATGTCTCATGTTGCAGGGTTGGGTGCAGAGACATCTGAGGATGGGTCTAAATGGGGTCATGTAAGGAAAGGGACATGTTGTGTTTGCTGTGACAGCCATATTGATTCTCTATTGTACAGGTATCATTGCCTTTTTTCTTCTGAGGTTTTTCGTGGTCAACTCAAGAGAGCTTTGGAATGAGTCTTCCCCTTTCGGGATTTGCTGATTTTATTTTGCTGCTGCTTTTCTTTTATTAACACATCAGTTCAAATTGGGTGCAGATGCGGGCACATGTGCACTTGTTCAAAATGTGCAAATGAGTTGGTCCGTGGCGGAGGAAAGTGCCCATTGTGCAGAGCACCAATTGTCGAAGTGATCCGAGCATACTCGATACTGTAAAGATGTGGATAGGAAAAGTAATAAAAAAATGAATTGAATTGAGTGGCAAGGCTGGAGGGAACCAATGGTAGTTCCTTCTAAGTGAATTAGAAGCTGCTGCTTATCAGTCTCTCGTGCCTGTAGAGTGTCCAGTCATTGCCTCTGTTTCTCTGATTATATGTGGGAATGTTTTGAAAAATGTATAATTGGAATAACAAATGGCACCTCCATTCTTTCATCCGTAAATAAATTGTTCGGCTAAAAAAATTCTTTCCTTTCTTAGACCCTTTGTTCATGACAAGCACATCTCTTAGGATTGGATAGTTGAGGCTGAAGTCTTGAAGAGTTTCTTTGCTTTATTCTCTCAACGAGGAAATTCTAAATTAAAAGGAAAAAAAGAGATTGAAACTCAAATATTTAAATCAATGGAGAAGCCGTGAAGAACTCATTGATAAATGAGATTGATTGCGGCAAAGACCATGTGCCTGCCAAAAAGAAAATTTGACATGAAGTTTGTTTTTCTGACGAATAATAAGGAATGATAGATAGATTACAAGATTACAAGAACTCCTCAAGCCAAATCTCCCGTGTCAAGGACGTGGACAAGCACGTAAATGGCAACACATCTCCTCTCCAGCTGCTGTTCATCTGGAGATGCTGGGGGCTATGGTAACGAAGTTCCTTGGCCGTCCCCCCCATATAGCTTCTCAACTATTGTATGGACACCAAAATTTTCTACTATAGCGTTATCTTCCTTTACTTCCACGTATAGTTTCAATGCCTCTCCACCTTCCATTGCACATGGAAGCTCAGTAAATGGCAAGTATTTCACCAAAGAATGGTTGGTGGATATTTTACCACTCGGAAACAACCTTTCGAAGAATTGAATATAATTACTAATTATATCTTATCACAGTAGAGGCATGCGCAACACCAAATGATCCTTCATTTGCTGCAATGACTACGTAAATAACCAAACAACCAATGCTTGGAGTTACCTATCTGCAACTGCTGGAACATAAAATGATAATGACGACCGGTCTCCACGATAGCTGAACCAACCTGGTATCTCACCACTGGGTGTAAAATATCATACTGTGCTCACCCTTGAACAAAGCCTGGTTCAGGTACAGATAAAATTCTAAACCTTAAAATATATGCAATATACTAATCATGCGTGTGCATGCAGAAAAAGAGAGTGAGGGGTAACCTGAGCAAGAGTCTTCTTAAAATTATTTGCTACATTGCTGCGGTCATCCAACAGAATGGGCCAGACACTGACACCTTTCATGCCATGAATCTCAATTAGTTTTTGGCACCCACTCAAGAACAGTGGAGGTACTGATTTTGTATGACTTCAGAGTCTTTCCATTGATGTGAAATGAAGAGCGTAAAACTCCTTTGAACATGAAGGGAACTCCGAGATTGATAGAAGATCTATGCAGTTCATAACGAACACACGCTCTAGCTTAGAAAGGCAGGTGACTCTAGAAGGTATTTAAAGGATATGTTTCCTGATAAATCCAATTTCTCAAGAAGCTTCTGAGTATTAGTTTCTCTAGACCTGAACTGTGAAAGTTTGGTGTCTTAACAAGGTTTTTGGAATAGCTGAGACTTGGGATTTTCATCTTGTTGAGAAGCTGTAAAGACAGCAAGGAAAATGAGCGAAAAACAATCATGAAAAACAAAAAATGCAACTGAAAAACAATCATGTGCCTTACCTTGATCTGATTCAAGAATTCTTTGATGTTGCTGTTCTGCATAGCAAGAACAACTAGGCTCTTCAGTTGAAAATTGGATGGTAAAGATTTCAAAGGGCATTAAATATCTCATCCTTACAAATGATTTAGTGCTTATAGGTAGAGTTTTTGATGTAAAATGTACAACTATTTACACCTAGTGCGAACCCCTCCACAGCTTACGTTCCCTGAAAACAGTTCAAAAATAGCAGAAATACTACATATAATGATGTGGAAGATGGTCCGTGCCAAAACATTTTGTTAAAATTTCCAAAAAGTTGACAGACAAGAGGTGGAAAATTGTTTTTGCGCGCAAGACCAAATTAGGTATATGCAATTAATTCTTACCATCCTAATGTTGAGGACATCCTGCACATCCTCGGGAAGCTAAATTCTGCTGCGTTTTCCTGATCAGGTAACATTTCACGAGCAATCTCTCTTCCCATATCTCGTAACAAATCATGCATCTCTAACTTATTCAAGTTGATATTAGTTAAAAGAGGCCTCACAATGAGAATACCACTACTAATTTCTTGAAAGCAACCATGGCCATATAGCATCTCAGCTATATATTCTTTGTCCGAATCAAAGAAAAAGCATGCAATATCAAGGAATATGGCTCACAGTATCATCATCTAGTGTGTCAAAACATATTCTGAATTTGTTGGTATGGAATTTTTTTGTAGTTTCTCATTAACACTTTTCCATACAAGTATACTTCTTTTGAACAAATAAGAACTCAAAACTTCAAGAGCTAAAGGAAGTCCTAGTCCACTACACTATCCAAAAGCTCCACACAATCTCATTCGGATGGGTGCTCCTATAGGCATGCCAATCCAACTTTGTAGCTAATTCTTTTCATCTGGTTCAATTTCATTTAGCAAATGATCATTTCTAGTTGCAATGATTATTCTGCTTTTAGAACTAAACCAACTTCGCTCTCCAAACAAGGCATCTAATTGTTCCAATTTATCTACATCATCAAGAACAACAAGAGCTTTTTGGCGGCAAACTCATTCTTTGATCAAATCCCTTCCTCATTCTTTGATCAAATTGATTCCTCTTAAAGCATTTTTTATCTTTAGAATCTTTAGTTCAAGAAATTGTTCTTGTAATTGAACCAGACCTTCCAATTACGTTGAGATTTCTCCGACATTCAAAAGAAAACAAATTCTCTCAAACATTTAACATTCGTTAAGCACAACCTTTGTTATAGTTTTCTTGCCTACTCCTCTCATCCCATCTATGGCCACAACGTAAGCATCGTCTGTAGCAATTTTTACCAACAAAATAATCTTATTGACACGGAAATCAATACCTACTGGATGCTTGGAAACATGCAAGTATTTGCGATCCAATTTATCCAACATCTTCAACGATCCTTGGATTAATCTTGATTCATTCCTACACAAAACCAAATCATCAAAGAAGAATAAATGAACATGTATTTAATTTTATAATCAGAAGCCATTAGAGGACCATGCCGTGCTAAAAATTATTATTTCTTCTACATGTATAAGAGCAGATCTTATCATCTTAGAACCAAAAAAAAAAAACCTTACCCGTTTGACATATTAGTGATGTCCCGCTGCTACCTAGATCGAATGATCTGCAACCTTCATGAAAAGAGACTTTCTCCGCTTGTTGGCCTTCCCCATTAAGCACCCTTCATACATCTCAGACGCTTCTGTAGATCGGTAATACTATCTTTTCCTCAAGGAATTTCGCTACCGCCCCGGAAAGCATGCAGTCCTGCCTGGACCAAAATAGTGTAAATATGATCGGTACAATTCAATAATACATCAGGAATATATATGAGACAACACGGGCCGTTTGTTTGTAGCAACATAGTTTTCTCCCGAAATGTTTTTTTTTAAGTAAATTTTTAAAAGTTAATTATTTTTGAATATTTATTAATATTACAAAAAGTACAATAAAAAAGACTTTTTAGTGTTCAGCCAAGTCATTAAAAATAAGTTAGAAAATATCTTATTAATTTTTTAATTTTTTTTAAGTTTATTAAAAAAAATGATGATCAAATCTGATAGATAAAAAAATTGAAAGATTATGAAATTAAAAAAATTATAATTTCACACATTATTTTAAATAAAATAAATAGCTATAAAAAAATAGAGACCAAATATAATAGATAAAAAAAATTTAATTAAAAAAATGATAAGAGAAAAGCAAATAACAATAAAAAAAAATGAAGACCAAAAAAGGATTCAGAACAAAATATATAGTAATTAAAATATTAAGGATGAAATTTGATATAATTAATACATAACAAAAAATTTCTGGATTTTCTACAATTCCTGAAAAAGTATTTTCTACACAAAATAAAAGGAAAATATTTTTTTGAAAACTAAGTCAAAATTTTTCTTTGACTGAAAAATATTTTTCATTAACTAATTTTTCTAATGGTAAACAACCCAAAAAAATTTAAAAAATTATTTTTATAAAATTATTTTTCATGAAACAAGCATGATTGCTTCTACTTTCCTAGAAAATTCTTAACTTATTAGTCAACAGTAAATAGTTGTTAATATCCGGTTAAAAGTTAACTTGAAAAAATGTTTGTAGTGGAATTAAATAAGAAATTCATTTTAATATTGGATCAAATTTGATTTAAACTTGATGAGTTAGCTCCAATATTTTTTAAAAAAATAATTAATTCAAGTTGATTTAATAACTTACATGTTAATTTAATTATCTAATAACATAATGTATTTTTTCAAATTAATCCTTGAACCCGGTCTAGCAAACACAAAAAGAACTGTTTCAATTTTTAATTTAATCCAAAATCAAAGTATTTTTATCAATTAGATATTAAATGATGTTTTTAATAGCATGGATTTGCATATTTGTTAGATGGTAATTATTTGTAAACTTTGACCGGATAACCCAATCGAGAGATGTCTAAAATATTTATCCAATTAATGAAATCATACTCAATTGAGAATATATATATATATATATATATATTGTGTATTATTCATTGATTTGATTAAACCATTGAAATTAACGAGGTTGAAAAAAATTATCAAGAGAAATGAGAAAGATTAAGAGCGTTTTTTATGAGTTGATAAAATTGAACTTTAAAAAACTTAGTGAAGCGACAATACCTATAAAAAAAGCACTATAATACTTAAGTGAGTATAATATTTGAACAAATAGCAAAAAATTAGTTGTATTCTCTAGATTTAAATGTTTTTTAAACCTTGTTTAAAGTCTAATTTCATACTTGTGTTGTTTAAAAAGAGAAACTCTATAAATATGGTTCAATAGTTTTTTTTTCTTTTTGCCCATAGGCTTAAAATCTAGAGAAATAAAACTATGTCTATATAGATATTTTAAAGATAAATATCTTATCTTAAAAATTTAATATAAATATCTAAGATATTTATAAAAAAAAATATAAAAATAAGTATATTATATACAATACTTATGGAGTTTTTTCGGAAAAAAAAAACTCAGAAATTCATTGTAAAGAAAACGATTAGAATATTGCTAATTGAAAATGATGGAGAAGCGTGGCAAGCTAAAGAAACAGGGAGAAAATCATTCAATACCTAACCTATCAGAACTCAAAAAAGTAAATTTTGTCAATCGAGTCCCAAATATTCTAGGATCTTCAATCGAGTCCATCTGTTAATATTCATTAACTTTCCATCAAATTTCATTGAAATGAAGTTATTTTATTGCATAGAATATGTAAAGTAGTCTTAAAAACATAGATGAAAATTCATGAAAGTACTCAATCAAAAAATCACGAAAACATTTGGAACCTAATTGTTAAGAGTTGTAAATTGGGAATTCAGTCTAAAATGTGCACACAGATTAGAGACTAAATTGAGGTTTACCTTGAATTCTTTTGCGGCAATAACTTTACCCACTACCTGTATTCCTTGTACTGCTTTAGCGCTTCATGGATGCTGCAAAGATGATAAAAGGTAAATGACTTCCATGCTTTTTTTCTTTTTCTTTGATGCATGTTTTGGTTCTCTTCCATGATCTTTTGCAAGGTTTCTTTCATGTCAGTTACTGTACTGATTGAGCATCCTATTGAGTGTTATCATAGCAGCTATCTTGCTGTGCCTTCCAGCTGCTTGTTAAAATGCACAAACAGCGGTCTCTTCCTTAAATCCTAGGCTGTTATGGATACTTTGGCCATTTCAATCTCATCTTTTAGAGATAACATATAATTAGAATGATTGCTTGGTGAATGGAAAAAAAAAACATCAACCTAAAAGAAAACGTTTGTTTTGTCATAGATCACAAATGTTGATAACCCACAAGACAGGATCAACCTCTTGGTGCGGAAGATAGACAAGCCTACATGGGAAGAGATTTGCAAAACAGGGTTTTGTTTTTACGGAAAATTCTTTAGGTTGCTGTCCTGCCACAAATGACCCAGTCAAGGAAAAACCCCAAATCCTCCAACCCTAACTATCTCCAAACAATCAAAGCACAGAATGGGACGGGGAAGATAAGCAAATCATTCAAAACAGGTATAAAGACGATATAGGAGCTAAGACTAAGCTTCATTGATTAGAACAAAAGAAACTACATGGATTTTGTTCAGATCAGGACCTAAACAACCTTTACATCAAACATAAATCCTAATTCCACAAGAGCCCAACAAGCACTAACCACCTAAGAGCTAGTGAACTTGGTAACAGCCTTAGTCCCTTCAGAAACAGCATGCTTAGCAAGCTCTCCAGGCAAAACCAATCTGACAGCAGTCTGGATCTCCCGAGAGGTAATGGTGGGCTTCTTGTTATACCTAGCAAGCCTTGAAGACTCTTGAGCAAGCTTCTCAAAGATATCATTGATGAAACTGTTCATGATACCCATAGCTTTGCTTGAGATCCCAATATCAGGGTGGACTTGTTTCAAGACCTTGAAGATGTAGATCTTGTAAGTCTCCACATTCTTCTTGGTCCTCTTCTTCTTCTTCTCGCTAGCTCCTTCTTTGGGCAATTTCTTCTCTGCCCTCGGCTTCTTCTCCGCTGGTGCTTTCTCTGCTGCGGCTGGCTTCTTCTCCGCCGGCTTCTTCTCGGCCTTGGGTGCCATTTGGGACTCTTGAAAAAGAGAGATTAATATAGAGGGGAGAGGAAGATTTTTTTTCTTAGGAGAATTTTTGATGGATGGGGTAGATGGAGTTACGCGCTGTGTTTATATAGGAGGAGGAGGTGAGTGGTGATTGGTTGGTTTTGAGGAGACGCGGATCGATAACGTGGATGGTCGGATTTGAAAAGATTTAAATAGACAGTGAGAGATTGGGTTGTTACAATTTAGGGACCGGGGTTTTTCGAAAGTTGAAAAGCAGGTAGGGTCAATGGTTCTTTTGAAAATTTTCGCGTTTCGCGGGTTTATTTTGGACTGGGCCAGACCTTAATTCAGCAAGCCCAACTTTTAAGTCCAGTAGTTTAACAAATAACAACCCTGAAAATCATGTTTAATTCTCTCCCAAAAAACTTTTCTTTTGGTCTTTTGTCATCTAGGATTTGATCCGTGAAATTTCTCCTTGATGCACCACCAGTTTAAGTGTACATAGACAGGTTAAAACCTGATTAGGAATAGACAAACTCAAAAATATTGTGATTACTGATCATTGATGCTGAAAAAAACCTCTAAATAGACTAAGTTATAGTGATTAAATTCAGTCCAAAACTCGTTTCCAAACTAGGTTTTTAGCTGAACTAAAAGGCATTAATTTAATATCATTTAAATTGATTTTCCAAACTAGGTTTTTAGCTGAACTAAAAAGCATTAATTTAATATAATTTAAATTGATCTACATTAACTCAGTCGCCTAATAATACAAACTTTTATAATGATTAGTCGTTTAACTAAGTCTGATAGCTATGAGCTCATCTAGTGCGGGAGGAGAAGATAGAAGGAAGGAATCTTTAGGCGAGACGTACAAAAACAGCTGCAAAATTATGGCTGGGACAAGAGTTGAACACGGGATGCGAGTGTGAAACGGTAAATAAAAAAACTTTGAATTATACTTTGCAATTGGCACGTCCAATCACTGCTGTGTGATTTTACACAAGAACATGCTATAACGTGGCAAGAGGGAGCATATTTCTAGTTCAGTTTTCGTTGTGTTCAATAAGCAGACACTATCATTTCATATGTGACTTCGATCTATGGAGAAGTTATGATGTTCTATTAAATAGGATTTGTAGCAATGGGATCTACAATAAATAGAATTAGTGAAAAGAATGGAGCTCCGGCAAGGGGTGCTCCGGCCAGGAATGGAAAAGGTTGAATTTTAGAAACCACGGGAATGTCCTCTGGACTCATGAAAACCACCTTCGTCCATTATTGACAGGCTTCAGCTTTAGTACAAGTTTCGCACGTTCAGCTTCAACTTCTGCATATTTGAGGCTCATGTCGAAGTAGCGCTCCTGCAAATCTTTTAGCTCTGTCTGAAGTGATGATATCTTACCCTCATATCCATCTCCTTCGACTACTACATCTTCATCCAACAACTTCTTGGGAGCATTTAATGGATCCTTGTACTCCTCGGTTAACAAGCTGAAACATAGGCAGAAATTAAAACATTGTGAATTAGACATAATGTGACGGGGGCGCATTGTTGTCTAAGATGACATTTTGATACTGTCAAATTTCAAATGTTTGTGCAAGCGAAAGCAGAGAGCACTTGTACCAACCTCTTAAGCTGGGCTTTGTACATATCATTTGCCTCCAAAGCCTCAGCTAGTTCATTCTCGAGTAGTTGGATCTTTGACAAAGAATCCAATCCTATACCTGGAGCATTTCCAGTATTAAAATTCGATTTCGTACCGACCTGCATTGGAGAAAGAATTTCAGAAATAAATAACCAACCATGTAGTCCATTATTTCATAGACAATACTTCTAAACTATTTGCCTCCTCTTTTTCATTTGGTGAGAAGTAATGTACAAGCTAATAATTTCCCTGATAAAAAGTTACATTAACTATTCTCAATTGAAAATGAGATATAAATTGTTCGTGCTGACCTGTGAGACACTGAATTCATCAGGAGTAGAAGAATTCATGTCACTGGATTCAGGACCAGAAGGGAGGCTTGCATCACTGAAACTATGTTGATCCTGTTTTGATGCTTTCCTCTGTTCAAGTTCCTCTCCAAGAGCTTGAGCTTTCTTCAGGCACTCCTGCTTCTCCTCTTCGAGGTATCTTATCTTCCTCTGGAATTCACTATTTGCTCTCTTAGCCCGAGCAAGCTCATTTTTCAGCTCAGCATCCTGAGCACCTATTGCTTCTCTTGCGGTTAAATCCCCATCCAGTCGCAAAAGCTTCTCCTCCAGGGCAACTTTACTCCTTTTGCAGTCTTCTAATTCAGACACAGCCCTCTGCATGTCAGAAATCTTCTGCATAGACAGGATTTTCTCGGTCTTCAGTTCCTCGTAATCCCCTGATAACATCTGCAATGAAGCTTCAAGCTTTTGATTCTCAAATTTGACCTCATTAAGCGATCTTTTAAGATCCAGAATCTCGTCTTGAAGAAGTGATGTTTTCTGCAATTGGATCTGAAGGCTGGAAGTTTCCTCTGCAACTTGTTGCCTCGCATATTCAGAAGCTTTAAGTTTTATTTCCAGCCCCTTAACACTGCTTTTATGTTTCTCTTCATTGGATTTGACATCTTCTAACAATTCAAGCAGCTTTTCATGATCAGCCATCAGAACTTCCTGATTTTGTTTGGAAGCAGCAAGTTCTTGCATAAGTCCAAGCACTTTAATCTCTGATTCCATCTGGAGGGTACAGAGGTTACTCTCAGATAATTCGAGTTTTCCTTGTAATTCTTGCAGAGAAGCTTCCAGCATAGCTCTACCTGAACGCAGATGAGACACTTCAATCACAGCTTCTGAAGCTGTCCTTTCCTTTTCTCCATGAGTTGCAGATATCTGTTCAGTCAGATGTGCAACCTCTCTTTGAAGATTCTCAACTTCAACTGTCTTCTCCAAGTGCATCTGGTTCAGAAAATTCTCCTCCATAGCAAGTTTCTCTTTATATTTCTTGTTTTCTTGAAGAAGTGAATCTAGTTCTATACCAAGTGCTTGCTCTTTTGAGGCAATTTCTTGCTGCAGCAATATATACTTTCCTTCAAGAGCTTCTACTTCCTTCGACATATTAGAAAAACACTTTTCTGAATCCCTTAACTCAGCTTCCAGAATTGTACAATGCTCATGTAACTGCATCTTTTGCGTCCTCAGTTCTGCATTTGATTTCTGAAGCACACTGCATTCTTCAATAAGACTTTCAGCTGTAGTTTGTAACTTTGGATTTGCTACTTTCAGATACCCGCACTCTTCTTGAGCTTCTAACCACCGCTTTTGCATGTCCTGCATCTTTTGCCTCGCATCAACCTTTTGTGCCTCCAATTCACTTTCCAGTCTTCTTATCTCTTCCCGGAGACTCATATTACTAGATTCCGAGTTATGCAATTCCTCGCTGGTTGATTCCCTATCGTTGGTCAAATATCTTAATTGTGCTTCCAAGCCACATATTCGCTCTGATAACTGTACATTTTCTTTTTCTAGTTCAGACAAGTGAACTTCCATCTCCAATTTGCCACTTTCCAGCTCTGACAACTTCCTTTCTAGGATCTCCTTGGCTGAAGCTTGTGAATCCCTGTTACTACTAAGCTTCGTCATTTCCTTTCGTAAATCATCCAAGCATTTAGAGGTCACCATGCTTTCTCTTAGCGTAACTTCAAGATTTTGCTCCAACTGCCATCTCTCGTTCTGAAGATTAGAAATCTGTGTTTCTAGCTCCGTTTGGGAATGCCTTAGAGCATCTATCTCTTGTTCATTCAAAGAATTAAGCTTATCCATGCCAGATATCTTTTCCAAAAGCTCCTTTTCTAAATCTGTCATCTCAGGTGTAGATTCCATTTGCATGCTTTCTGGTTGTGGACCACAAGTGCTGAAAGTATTTCCCCCTGAGTCATAAGCCTCCAAATTGTTCCGGAGCTCATCAGGATTCACCACTTTTGCTCTTACCTCTTTGCTTTGGTGAACTTCATTTTTGAACAAAGCAGATTTTGCTTCAAACAAATCTTTTAGCTGGACAAAACTGTTCAGAATAGACTTTGCTCTCTCTTTTTGATTAAACAAATCTGTATCATTTGAAATGACAGGTTTATCAAAAGCAGTACTACATTCTCCATTTATCGGAAAACATGGATCACATTGTTGCTTCTTCACATTGGCTAAACATGATTGGATGTGCTCCTGCAACTCAGATAATGTTTTAGCCATTTCAGTGGAAAGTTGTTGGCTAATTATTTCCTTCTTACGCATCTCTTCTTCAAGCTTGCATATTTGGGATCTCAATTTTCTAACCTCAGATTCAGAGGTTAAGAGAGAATGATTCCCCAAACATTCATTTGATGAAGGGCTAGTAGAGGCACCATACTTTTCTGACTCTTTGAGCTTAAGTACAAGTTCTAGATTTTCTTCTGTAAGCTCACTGCAATCTCTCTCAAGTTCCTCCATCTTCTGTGTCAGAACTTCAATTTCTTTAATCAGTTCGCGATCATCTCCATTTTGAAATTGAAGAGGATTAAGAGCTTTGAATAACTCTGCTTCCAAATTGGTGATCTTTTCATCCTTGGCAGCTAGTTTTTCTCTCCATTCTGCTTCGCAATCCATTAGAGTTTGAGTTTTTAAACTTTGCTCAACCTCAATTGCATGGATTTTGTTCTCAAGAGATCTCTCCGGAGGCTTGATAGTACTTTCTAAATTCTTTTGTGAATCTTGCAGTTGCTGAAACTCCAGCTCCAGGCTCCTGCTGTCCTCTGATTCAGAACCTACAGGTAAATCATCCAATTCCTGCTCAACAGTACTGCCTTCCATACCCGAATCACAAGAGGCCTCTCTTGTATCCTTAGCAAAAGATTTCTTCATTCGTTTGGTCTCCTCACTGTTTTGGACTTCAAGGTGATACTTTCCTGCTTTTTGACTTTTGGATTGAATTTTTGACAGATCTGAAATTTCTATTTTCTGTATTTCTATGGTATCTTCCAGTTCCTGAAGTATGGTAACAAGCTCAATGTTCGACTCTTGGGTTTTCTTTAGCTGTAAAGCCAAGTCAGCATTCGTTTCTTTCTGAAACTTTAATTCATCTTCTATTTCTTTCTGAAAATTATCCATTTCTTTGGCCTGAAACTTCAACTTCTCAGTGGTTGTTTGCTTTGCTACGGATTCCTCCAACAGGATCTTCAATTGTTCAATCTTCTGCTTCGAGCCATCACATTCTCTGTGCGATTCTGAAAGCTGCATTTCAAGACTTGCACAGTGCATTGATTGGTCTGATAAATCCTTCCGCATTTTTTCCAGATCAAACATTAATCTACGAGCATTTTGTTCCCACATCCTCGCTTCTGCTCGAAGCTCCTCAATTGTAGCTTCTGCAGCTTCCAGAAGATCTTTAGATGAATCAGCATTCCGTAATGGTGATGAGGCAACAGTTCTTGAAACCTGATTAAGACTTTCTCTTTGATTCTGAAGATGGCTTCGTGAAGCTGAATTAAAGGACGAGTGATTTGATCTGGAAGAATCATTAAGAGAATAAGATCCGTAAGAAGAACTGTTCTGGGAGCCAGTTGAATCTTGTCTCCCAACAAGATTGCTGGTGCCAATTAAGTTATTTTGCAGGGAATAATCCAATGAACCCTCCATTGAGTCAAAGCTATAGCGTGATCCTGATGCTGAGAAACTCAATTCCTGTGGCAGCAAACAAAGCCTTTGTTAACCACACCAAAATAAAATTTAAAAGAACATGCTATAATTGAGATGTTTCAGATGCTGACAAGTACAAGTATCAGACTAGTTCAGTGGTGCTCATTAGAAGAACAGCAACTAGAGGACTCAAAGTTTGTTGAGCATACTTCCCATAGCAGACAGATATCAAGACACAGTTACTTGATTAATTAAAACCAAAGACCTCTAGCTCAAATTGATACCCCAAAGATGTGAACATGTTTCCTGTTTCCTGAGCAACCCAAAGACTCTTTTACAGCAGCCAGGGCAAATCCAAGGCAGTAAGGCATGTTGGCTAAGCCTGACTCATTGGTTTTAGTCCATGACATCCACAAAAAGTAACACAGGTAGATTTGTGATATATGCACACACGTAGGGAGCATGGTCTTGTGACAGGTATACTTGAATAAAGCAATAATGACCAGGGTCTCACAGTGGAATTTTGTAAACAAAATACCAGTAGGTATGAATGCCTTAGCTCCATCAGCAACACTTATACTCGTTACTAATAAGTACATAACTAATAAATAATCCCATTTTCAGGAATTTATAAACTGTCCTTAAGCTTCAGATGAAGAGAAAATTATCAGAAAATAATTAAATAATCAAAATAAAAATCCATAATCTCATGGCTGTTCGTATGTAGTTTAAAACTAGGTCATTCACAAGGCTGGCAGCAGATGGCAAAATAATGCTTCAAGTGTAGATGTAACTGTAAAATAGCTTGAGTGGAATGTGAGCGTACCCTACTATGTTCTCCTGTACCAGATGCACTATCCAAATGGTTACTTGATGAGGATCCAACACTCCTGGCGACTGAGCTATCAGAAACATCAGATTTGTTTTCCATGTCAATGTAGTCAACGGCAATCACATCCTCTGCATATGAACCTGGCTCTTCAAACTGCTCCTCCCTTTAAAAGAGTGCCAAACTCATTCAAAACACAAAATAAATCTAATGCCGTGAAACCACAAGTTTTGCACTGAATAGCATACCTGGGTTTTGCTCTTGGTGTCAGGCACTGAATTCTAACCTGCAAACCAGAAGAACCGAAACGTTTTACACCAGTGATAGATTAGCAGTCTGGAATTTCAAGAAGCACGCAAGGAAAACAACGTGCTCTCAACATACAATCAATAATTGCATAATCTAGTGGAAACATAACTTGATATTCAATCTGATCTTTTATGTCAAGAAGCACACGGATAAAAATCCGTTAACTTGCCCTTATTTCATCGAGATTCCGATAACGCACTACAAGATATCTAACCCTTTAGCAGTAAGTTTCACCAATGTGTTTGCATTACCAAATCTTGTTCATTTCTCCATGTCCTTTTACCAAAACTTGTAGAGGGAAACAGGGATTTCATTAAAAACTCTGTGATGGTTAAAAATAAAAACAACTTTGCTTTCGCACGAAGAAATTGCCAGTCACAAAATAGCAAAAAATCCACAGCAACTCACTAGTAAAATGGTTCCATGGTTACACTTTTTCAACGGCAACGAAACAGGAACAGCAGTTTCTGCATTCCTATAACTCCCCAGATTAACCGTAGCCTCTCCAAGGATGCCCGATCTCGACGATCCCTAACAAAACAACACCATCATCCCAGTTCAATCAGATCACACATTAACAAACACTTAATCACATCAATGCCACTAACTAAATTAAACATCAGAATAATCAATTCATCATACCATGGAAACAACAAACTTGAAGAGACAATCATCAATCTCTTTCTCCGAAACCGGAATGGACTCCGTCAAACTCTCCGTCCATCGACAAGTTCCGTTCCTCACCGACCCTTTCCCAGATTTGGACAGCGTCTTTCCAGTTTCTACTGAAATTATGTACACAAAAAGCCTGTCCCATCCTTTTGGTACCTGGATTTTCCAAATTTACCACAACCCAAACAAAAAAATAAAACGCTAAACTTTAACAACAGTTAAGTGGATCTCCTCAATACAACAGCAGATTACAAAATTTTAAAAAAAGCAAGAAAAAAAGAGAGAGCGACCTGAAGAGCCTGGAAGCTGGAGAACTTGAAGTCAAGTGTGCCTCCAAATTTATCTGACTTGTGTTTGTGTAGCCTGAACATTTTTTTTTCTTCGATTTTTCTTCGATTTTCCTAATTCAGTTTCTGTTGAAATGCGCATCCATGGCAGTTGAAAATGTTATAAAAAGTTTGACGGACGCGGGGGGGAGTAAAGGGCACGGACAGAGAGAGGACTATAGACTATGGAGTGGTGAGTGAGCGTTTAAAAAAAAAATATTGGTTTGGTATGATTCTAAACTGAGAAATAAACTGAGAACCAAGACGGCCATTTAAAAATAAAAATCAATTCTTCAAGGAAAATGGTATAATTGTTTTTTTTTCCATTTAAATGTATTAAATTTTGATAAAAATAAAGTTGAATCAAACCAGAATGGTCAGTTTTTATTTTTATTAAGTTCAATAAATATTAAAATATTTAAAAAAATCAATTTAATTACATTTTTAATCGAATCAAACTGTTCATTTAAATTGATATTCACTCCTATTTATTTTATTTTTATTAATATGGATGTTCGGACCAGCTTGCGCGTATCTTGACAAGTCTCACGGTTCCTAAAGTTAACGACCATATAAACCTTTAATAATCTTAATGTTTGTGGAACTCGAACTGGTAATCTTTATAAAACAAACATAAAATCTGATTAGTTAAGCTATACCTTCGGGGTTTATTCACTCTTATTTATTGGTTTGATATGTTATGTATGTTTGCATTGCATTTAATGCCATGACCCTTGTATGGTTATGTATTTATTATTTCCTGCTTCATTTGTTTTTTCTTTATCAACCAAATTATATTTTGGAACCGGTTTATGTTCACTGGGGTTAAACTCCTCTTCAAAAAAAAAAAAAAGATCAGTTATGTTGGAATTAATTAATGGATTTAAGAGGAATTGTGTTTGTTCTTGTGGGATTGAATTTCGGTTGACAGTATGGAGAATATATGTATTTATTAACCATGCTGTTCCTCATCACTTTTTTATGGATCTTCTAACAGCCTAAGCACTTGTTTGTGAAAATATTAAATAACTTTATCTTGCCTAGATGCGAGTTAATTTGGCGAAATTGTTTTTCTGTTATACGTTATTATATATTTGATGTGATAATTGTATGGTCCCAAAAATCTACATTGAATCAAGGTTTTGCTTTAAATAGCTTATTGAAGATATATGAAAAAACTACGCAATTATTAATGCACGCACATTCCTAAATATCTATATAAATATTCAGGATATTTATAAAATATTTTTTATTAAATATTTATAAGATATTTATATTAAATATTTTAAATATTTCATTAGATATTTATCTTAAAAAAATCTATATGCACAAAGTTTTATTTATCTAGACTGTATATATATATAAAAAAAATCAGAACTCATATCTCAAGACCTAAACAATGTTTAAGAAACATTCAAGATAATACTTATCCTGTATAAATATTATAATTATTTAAGTTTTATAGTGTTTTTCTTGTAGATATTATTAAAATTGCTGAATTTTTCGGATTTAATTCTATCCTCTCATAAAAAAAAACACTCCCAATCTTTCTACCGGGAATATTTTCCAGTCTATCATGACTTATATTGTTCATACACAGCAACAACAAAGCCTTGTTATTGTTTATACTGAAAAATAAAATCACAATTTTGCAGGACTTAAGCTCGTCTATGTGTTTACGTATGTATGAATTCGTTCACGCTTTCTTTCCTCTGTATTTTTTTTTTTCTTATAAAGGAATATTTTGAATTGATTTTGGAATTGGGATTGAACTCTGTGCAAGAATCACGGGATTGAAGAAGAATTATGTTCTCATAATTCCTGGAGTTGAATTTTGGTTGACACGGTCGAGAAAATATGTAATTATTAACCACTAAATTAACTATTACTTAAAGTCATTACTTCGCTTTAGGAACTCTCTAGTTAGTTACCTAAGTACTTGTTTATGGAATTATTAAATAACTTTATCTTACCTGATGCGTGTTTGACAGATTATTCCTCACTTGCACATCATTATTTTCTTATAAAGGAATATTTTGAATTGATTTTGGAATTATTGGGATTGAACTCCATGTAAGAATCACGGGATTAAAGAAGAATTATCTTCTCGTAATTCAATCTTGTTGTAGAGCTTCTGCTCGTGCGTATATGTATTTATGTATTGTTTTTTTTAATTAACGTGGGTATCTGAATCAGTTTGTACGTACCTTGACTAATCCCACGAGTCCTTAAGTTAACGACCATATAAGTCCTCAGTGAACTTGAGATTTGTGAGATTCAAACTAGTAACTTCTAAGGAGTAAATTTAGAGCTTGACTAGTTAAGATATACTCCTCAGAATTTATGTATTTATATATTAAATGACATGGCCAACTATTTTTTTGTCTTTTTTTTTTTTTAATTTCTCGCTTAAAATGAATTAAATTTTAATAATTATCCCCGACTCCTCTCAATAGATAATGTTCATCTCTTGTTCTTTCATCAAAACTAAATTCCATTGCTCAAATTTCATTTACATTATGTTACAGTTAAAAAATGTTTTTGTAAAAGTTTGATTTTTTTTTTTTGCTTTGAGTTATTTTTGATATATATATATATATATATATAGATTATTTTGATATATTAATTGATGAAAAGTTGTTCGTGCAAGCCAACTTTCAGGGATTCCTCACCCTGTCTTCTTGTCTTCTTGTCGTTTTAGTTCAAAATAAATCTTGCTAGCTCATGATTTCACATGATTCTGGAGAGTTGGTGCACAAGAGGCTGGGG